>Ga0182024_10003945_pt1 | contig 34691 bp, 55 predicted proteins | sample P32metaG_FD_120480 | JGI IMG/M metagenome (GOLD analysis project Ga0182024, IMG submission 120480) | Permafrost microbial communities from Stordalen Mire, Sweden - P3-2 metaG (Illumina Assembly) | ecosystem: Environmental > Terrestrial > Soil > Wetlands > Permafrost | place: Sweden: Stordalen...
GACAGCTCGCCGAGCGGCGTCGTGAGCGGTGTCAGGCCCTCAACAAACACAGTGAAAATCTTGCCGCCGGCAAGATCTAGCTCGCGCTGAAAGTCCTGCCACTTTCGGCCGGTCTCGTTGTCGATATTTAGAGTGCCCTTGTCACCCCCAAATTGCTTTTCCATCTTATCGCGCTCGGATTGCGGTGCGGCCATGTAGCGCGCTGCATCCTGACTGCTGATGCCGAACTGATCGAGGCCCATTGCCTCCATAACCGGCCCAATCATCTCTTTCGGCCTGCCGCCCAACAGAGACGGAAGCCGCTTCAATATCTCAACAGATACGTCGGCAGCGCCGTGGCTCTGGCTGTAGCCAAGCAGGCCGGCTTGGGCCAAGCCGGCATAGCCGCGACTGCGGATGTCATACTGCGCGTTGGCGACACCGCTGAGCATCGCGCCAGGATCGACATAGCGGCCGAAGTTGAGACCGAAGGCGCGCTGCTCGCCGACCGAGCCGCCGAGGCCCATCGAGGTGCGGCGCATGCCCGACACCGTATCGGCCATGCGGTCGAGGCCGAACAAGGTAGCGCCCAGGAGCCCGGTGAAGACCGATGTCAGGCTTGTCCAGCGAACAAGCGAGCGCGTGATCTCGCCGACGTTACGTGCGACCGTTGAGCTTGCGCTTCCGGTCTTCTGCCATGCCGTCGCGATGTTCTGCGTCTGGTTTGCGACCGCGCGGTGCTGGCCGATCATTCGCGCCAGAGTTTGCGTCTGCGTCAGCATCGTCGCGAGCAAAAACTGATTGGACTTTTGCGAGGCCGCCGTCGCCTTGTTCACCGCGCCCCACGCGGCCGGCGTCTTCGCGAGCGCCGCCTGATACTTGTTGAAGAGCGTCAGGTACGCCTGGAATTGCTGCGTGTTGACGTTGACGCTGATGATTGACTTTGGGCCGCTCATAGCTCGATCCCTTGTGACGCCAAGAATCGCCTAAGCAGGTGGACGATACCACGCTGCCGCCATTCGTGCGCTGAGCTGTAGGTAAACTCTGGTTCGGCCGACCGCATCCAAGGGACGAAGCCGGGGCCGGCGAGCCAAGTCAGTATGCTATGGGCGATGGTGTCGCCGTCTCGCCAGAAGTCTCGGCCTTTGTCGATGTCTTCAATGAACTCATGTACTCCGTACAATTCAATGATGTAGTCTCCGCACCCCAAATTGCTGAAGTAATCCCGAGCATCGTTGCCGTGTTCTGTTTCCGCGACATGGCAGAGATCAAGATAAAAAAAACCACCGCATTTTCCACCTCCGAGATTTCATCCTCGTCGATGACGTTGCGGGTCTTGGCCTCGTCGAGCGTGATGGTATCCCAGCCTCCGCCGGTCTTTGGCATGATGATGAAGGTCATGCGCCGGATTTCAGCCATCAGGCCGCGCTCGACACCGCCCTCGTTGTCCCACACGCCCATGTCCACGGCCGCTTCCTTGAGCAGCATTGCGGCCACGCGCGGGCCGGCGAGCGCGCCGAGCTGCTGTGCGAAGATCGACGCATAAGCCCGGCCGATGACCTTGAAGTACCGCTCGAACATCTCGCGCGAGATCGGCGTCGAGTGGACGTACATCGTCCCGGTGTCGCGCTCGACTGGCACGACCAGATTGAGCTTACGGTTGAGCTGCATCAGGAATTATACAACGCGCTGTTGACGGGGTAGTAGCCCTCGACCACCACCATATAGCTCGGATCGTCGCCGGCAAAGCTCAGCTCGTCAACCGACACGATGGACGCATTGAGGATCACGAACGATTGCAGCGTGGCGGCATCGGTCCTCACCGTCACGTCGCCGATCTGCGCATTGTCGAGAATTTGCTGCTCGTAGGTGTTGGCGAGACCCTGCGACTTCAGCAAATTGATGTGCGCGCCCATCTTCTGATAGGGCTCGCCGGATGGCACGAGGCCGGTCAACGCATCCAGGTTCTCGACGAAGCGGCCGTCGCGCGAGAGGCGAATGCTGCGCCGTCCCATGAACGACGGCGTAACCGTGAGCGCCGGGAAGTTTGGCACGAACATATAGGTGCGAAGGCGATTGAGGGTGCCCAGCGGGACCGCGATGTTATTCGGCATCGTCTATTTCTCCGATCAGCCGCCGAGCACGAGCGGGACCGCTTGCAGGTTCACGATGATCTGCGTGAACCCGGTCTGCGGCGTGAATGCGACAGCAAGGCCGCCATAGAGACCCTGCCCATAGTTCGACGGATTGAGCGACGTATAGATGGCGAACGGCACGGCATTGATCACCACCTGCCCATCATAGACGCCGTTCTCCACGTTGGTCGCGAACGTGCTCGGGTCAAGCTCGGTGAGCGCCAGTGAGCCGAGCAGAAGACCCTTGCCGATGCCGGTCTTGCACACGCCCGCGAGCACGCTTTGCAGCGTGTTGATGCCCTGCTGATTGTAATACAGCGGGTCTTCCGAGTTGTTGGAGCCGACGATGACGGCATTGGTGACGTTGAGCTGACCTTGGATTTGCATCCAATCGATCGCGTACCAATAATTGAATTGGTTGCCGTCAGCGGTCTTGCCGTAGAAGATGATCGACGTGGAGATGCCGCCCTCCGCGCCAGTGCCGACGTAGCTCACGTTCGCAGTCGCCAGCGTCGAGAGAAGGGCCGCATTGCCCTTCAGCGGGAACGGAGTTGCGCCGAACATATAGTTGAATTGCAGAGGCGGGACGAGGTTGTTGAGGCCCCAGCTCAAGATCGTCCACATCGTATCGGCCAGATCGAACTCGGTCGTGCCGATCCCGGTCGATGATCCCGACGATGCGTTGAGCGTACCGAGCACCGATTCCGCCGTGGGGTCTGCCGGCACTGCCGCAACGAGAGAGTTGGTCGCGGTGCCTTCCTTCGCCTTGAACCAGCCGTTGTAGCCGGCAGGCGTGAAGCCGCTCATGTTGAACCACTGACCGATAGCAACGCCGTGGTTGGTCGTGGTCGTGAAGGTGATGAAGCCATCCGAGTAGGACGCGGCCGTAACCACGTTCGCCGGCCAGATGCCTTGCGCGGGAGCCTCGATCAGCGGCAGCGCGCACTTCATCGCCGCCGTCACCCCGCTGTAGTTCTGCAAGGTCAGCGTGGTGAGGAAGTAGGTCTTGCTAGTGAATGCCTCGTAGCTCGCCATGAGCGTGAGGAAGGTCGGCTCGGCTCCCCAGGTGCGCGGCACGAGATACAGATAGAATTGCTGCGGCAACGTCTGAGTGATGAAGTTGCTGAGCGCCGTCACGCCGTTGGCCGGCGATCCGGGACCAAGCTCCAGTACGGAGACCGCGACTTGCGATCCCATGCCGAAGAAGGTCGTCCCCATCGCCAACAGCTCGGCGACATCCTCTTCGGTGTAGGTGCCAGGGGTCGTCTCGCTGCCCGGATTGGTCGCGAGCTGATAGGTGAACGTGCTCGCACCAGTAATCGTGCAGAGGAAATTGCCGTTGTAGCCCGCCGGCACCGCGCCAGCGATGGTCAGCCACAGTGAACCGGCGAGGCCATGCGGCGCGGCCGTCGTCGCGGTGACGGTGTTGGCGCTGTAGGAGAGCGATGAGAGCGCCAGCGCGCCGTTGAGGATCGCGGTCAGGTCCGCAAGCGCCGTGAGCAGCGTTGTCTGCCCTACCCCGAGCGTAGTCGCGCCTTGCGAGATCAGCGCGCCCTTTTGCTGCAACAGATTGGGCGTGGGTGCCTGTTGAACGGAGCCGGTGATCTGCGTGATCGGATTGGTCATCGGGCTTTCCTATGCGGCCTTGCCGTACTTCCAGCCGTGCGAGCCGAGATACGCGGCCGTGAATGCCATGCGCTTGCCGTCGCGGTTGACCGGCATCCAGGCCGGGCCGTTCGCGACGTACTCACAGAGGATCGACTTATGCCCGCCGGGCGGGAGCAGATAGTGCTGCGAGCCGGGCTTCGTCCCGGCCGGCGCTTCGCAATTCGTGTTGAGCGTGCCCCGGATCAGCGCATGGTGCGGCGTCTTCACGCTGCGCGTCTGCGGCTCATTCATGATCGCCGGATATTTTGTGTACCCCACCTTGGGCATGAACATGCAGAGCGTCGGCGAGGTGCGCGCCTCACTCGACTTGACCTTCCTGATCGCCTCTGCCGCCATCTGGCCCCTCGAAGGATCACACCGCTCGAACAATGTAGGAGGGTATAGCTGATTCGATCAACTGTCGCGCGACGTTGCGGACAGTGCTTTGCAGATAACTTACGTCATAGTCGATGGTTTTTTTCTGAGCCAAAATTCCGAACTCGACTTGCGTGCGCTTCTCATCCCGCACGATGGGCATGTTCATCATGCCGAGCCTGTCGAAGTTCTCGGAATAGAAGTTCACCACGTCCTGAAAGGTCAGGGCCTCGGCGTTGCGCAACCCGTAGAGCGTGATCCGCACCCGATCCTGCACGAGCTGGTCATGGCCGAGCGTGCGGCCGAGCAGCGGGGCACCCTGGAGCGCCTGGGTTCCGTCCGGGAAGATATGCACAACCCCGTAGGGAGGCTCCAGGTTGTCCGGGACCAGGAAGGACGAATAGAGCTGCACCGGACAGTAGAGCCCGCCAGGGGGCAGCGTAAGCGTGTTAAGGGCCAGCCAGAGCGGCAGGCTGTTCGATACCACCGGCTCGGCTTGGTTGAATTGGGCCGGATCGTCCACGATCTGCGAGGCCAGCGCCGGGTAGAGCGCCGTTCCGACGTAGTGGAACAGGTCGGCCTGCCGATAGAACCGCTGCCGGCGCGAGAAGGCGTACCGGACATTCTCCGCGCCCACCGTGGCGATGAACATCGTGTTCGGGCCAACCGCATTAAAATCCGTCACTTCCTGGAGCGACGTGAAAATCACGACGTTGGTGGCGAGCGTCTGATCTTCCTCTTGGCTTTTCGTCGTCTCCCAATGCAGCGAGCCCTTAACCGTGGCAGTCGGCGCGGCCGTGAGCAGGATTGGACCTTGGTTGTACGCCAGCGCGTTGTAGCGCGCGGCGTTGAGCAGCGCGGACTCGCTGAGCAGATTTGACTTCACCCAAAACACCGAGCCGTCAATCGGCAGGATGACCTTGGTGTATTGAACAAACTCAACAGTTTGATCGAACGAGATCGCATCGACGCCGGCCGCCAGATCGGCGGCCATCTCATTCTTCGCGAATTGCGCTTCATCGACGCCGGGCATCAGTGAGCCATCGCCTTTTTCAGATTGGAGAGCGCCTGCGCCCTGGTGGCACCAAACTCGACGAACGCATCGCTATCGACATCGAGCAGATCGTCGCACGGTCTTCTGGTGGCCCATGCGATGTACCGCATCGCCAGCTTGCCGATCCGAGCGCGGCGGCAAAGCGGCTTCACCGTGTAGTACCACAGCTCTGATTTCTCTGACATGGCTCCGCTCAGCCTCTCTGCGAATCCACTCATCATAGGGTAACACGTACTTCCGCGCGTTGCATGGCCGGCACAGCCATTGAAGATTGTCCGCTGAATTGGAGCCGCCGCGCGAGAGTGAAATGACATGATCAAGTGCTCTGTTGCCACCACGGAGATCAGCTCTGCAATATGGATTGGCGCAAATTTGATCCTGATCTTTAAGTATTTGGATCGCCTCATCAGCCGTATATGAACCTGGAGCGCCTAGCTTAATTGCTTTCCTCCTATGCTCCTGTGCTCTTCTCTTTTCTGGATTTCTAATGCGCCAATGATGCGCGTTCTCGGCTCGCTGTTTCTTTTTCTGTTCTCGTTTTCTTGCCAGTGCGACAGCTTCTCGCTTGCGGTACTCGATGCCCTGCTGCGCCAGCTTCTCGCGGTTGGTGGCATTGTAGGCCATCTGTCTGCCGCGATTGGTAGCGCGATATTGTCTGACATGATCCGCGTTCTTGGCCGACCATTTCTTGATGTTGGCGCGCTCGCATCCACGACATGAAGCACGATGCCCAATGCTTTGCTTGTATTTTCTGTTGCCGAAGCTATCGAGCGGCTTAGCGAGGCCGCAAGTCGAGCATGTCTTCATTCCTCAACCCATGCCCTAAATGATGCCATATATAAGCCGCTGTCCCTAAAACTTGGGCGTGGCGCACGCTTGACGTAGGGCCGCTTCAGCCGATGGTTGACGCCGCTCATCGCAGCTTGCGTCGGAACGCCTGGAATGCCAAGCCGGTCGAACTCGCGTTCCGAGATTGCCTTCTTGAACATCGCCTCGATTGCGCCCGTCGCCGTCGCAAGAGATAGCTGACCAGGACCGCCAGCAAGAAGATTTTCAAGGCTACCTGCAACGTCGCTCGCCAGAGCATCGGCGATGTCCTGTGAATGCGCGTCGAAGAAGTGCTGCATCACGCCGTACCGCTCTTCGAGCCAGCCCGCGACATCGCCTGTCGAGACTATGCCACGACCCTTGCCGCGTTTGCGGCGAGCACGGCGCTTTTTGCCCTTGGTCGCCTTGTGCGCATTGGAAGATGGTGGCGTTGCGTAGAGCTGATCGATGACGCCTAAATGAAGCGTCAAGCCCATTACTACCGTCCGGTTTCAAATGGTGGACGCCCATTACTACCGTCCGGTTTCAAATGGTGGACGCCGTTCGATGGGCCGCCCTGCACTTGTGCAGAGACTTGTGCCCGCACGCTTTTCAGTGTCTCCCGCGCATGGTCGTCAGGCAGCAGCATCAACGCCCGATTTATCATCATGATGTCGATCAGCGAGAGACCGACATTGAATCCTCCGGCATGCCCAGAGCCTTTGTCAATGCTTTGACCGCTATCGGTTTGAAAGCGCCCCGCCTTGGCGACGCCCATCTCAGAGCGCGCTGGTAGCCACGACTGAATGTTTTCGACAAACGATTTTGGCGTCGTATGCGTCATAATCCATAAGACGACAAACGCCGCAAATAGCAGGGTGCCTCGCCACTTCTTCATGGATCGCCTCTCCATCAGCATATAGTTAGATCAAGACGAGATTGCCTGCGACAAGAATCTCAAGCGAAACCAGAAATGCCAGCTTCATCTTAGGTATCTCCTAAATACTAAGGGTTGCCGCCGTCAGCGCCAATATTAAAGCCAGTGCCGACACCATGAGGAATCGTGTTGCCATAGTAGTCTCGCGTTCCAACGTTGAGGCTGTACGGCGGTTGCGTCAGGTCAATCCCAATGCCAATCATTGGCGAACCACCCTGTAGAACATAAGGACCTGGGCAACCTACGGGATTGTTCTGCGGCCCGGTGGGAACAACACCCCCCGGATAGCAAGTGCCGCCATTCCCGGCGCTGGTTAAATTCGGGTTCTCAGACACGCTATTCGCTTCCTGACTGATAGCCGCCTGCCAAGCCGCGAGGCCTATGACTATGGTGCCAGTTATAGGCACCTTGAACGTCAGTGATCCTCCGCTAGTTCGGTAGTAATTGTTCCCGTTCATCGTCGCGTGGAACGCACTCACGTTGCTATATACAATTTCGTTCGCGCCAGTCGTTTTCCAGCAAATGTTGTTTGCGAAGATGATGTCGCTGTCGTCCAAGAAATAAAGGCAGACCGTGGCCGTGTAGATTGTGAGGTTGTAGATAGCGCCATGCGTGCTTATGTTGGTCGCGCCTCCTATGGAAACCGCGCCCGATTGTAACGTGTCGTCGTTCTCGCTTATGCTGTAGCGATAGATATTGTATTGAAATGTGTATCCGCTCTCATTGGCCTGAAACCAGTTGAACGCAGGTCCATAATTGCCGTGCGAATAAAGGTATTGAGCAGTGACATAGGATGAGCCGCCGTCTATGTCGAAGCCGTCCCAATCGCAGCCGGTCGTATAGCTTGTCGGCCCTCCATTGTAGCTCTCGTCAAACTGCATTGTGACGTTGCTCGCCTCGTAGGTCCAATTTCCAGCGGGGCCGCCACAGGAGTTCGTGTTTGCTCCAAAGTTGCTCGTTACGTTGAATTGGTCGGTCCAGTTCGCGCCGCCATTGGAAAGAAGGATTCCGTTACCGCAACAACCGTCATAATACCCAGAAACCGAATCGACGTGACCACCGATATTGGTGATGCGATTTCCTTGGATGACATTGCTGCCGCCCGTTGCGCCTTGGAGCAGGAAGCCTGCGTCCACAGTTGCGGAAATGGTTGACCCATGCAGATAGTTGTTCTCGAACGTCATATTGTTGAATTGACCGCTTGCGGTACGCATAAAGAATAGAACGGAGAAATCCACAATTTCGTTATTGCTAATCGTACAGCCGCTGTTCGTGCCGCTGTGATTGTCGAAGTAAAATCCTCCCGACGCGCTATTGCCGATGTTCAAAGCCAGCGCGGCTGTCGTACCCCCAAGAATACGGAGATTATTGAATGCGCAGCTAGCGAGATTAACTCCGATGATCGCCTGTGTGAGACTACCGCTAACTTGGATCGTCGCGCACCCAGCGGTCACACGAGCTAGAACGTTGCACGATCCAGAGCCGTAGTTCGTAACGGTAATAGCGCCATCGACGTTTTGACCGCTCGCTCCTGGTCCATTCAATTCCAAGGCTGCGGTGATCGTAAATGTATCGCCACCCAGAAGCGCGATGGTCGATCCAGTCGGATAAGTGATCGAGTTGAGCTTAGTGATCGTCTGACACGGCGTCGATGTTGTCGTGCAGTTGTTGCTATCATTCCCCAACGATGACGAAAAATAGTAGCAGTTGCTCGTGCATGTCGGCGCTAGTGCGGTGCCGTGCGGGAACCAAGCGCCCAGGATGAGCGCAAGAACAGCCGCGAAAGCTACGAACCGCAGCTTCATCGCAGCGCGGCCTTTCGGACCAGCATTTGCTCAATATAGAAGCGCGGATCATTGTCGTTGGCAGCACGGCGTTTGTTACTGTTCATGCCGCAGATGATGGCGGGTCCGGCAGGCGGGCATGTACCACCGCTCGGTCCACTGATAGTCAGGCCGCTGTTGTTGCCTAAATTGAAGCTGTTGGTGGCAGTGAAACCAGAGCCTGCGCCAGAAAATGTTATGCCGGAAAAGGCCGTCCACGTCAGGGACGGACTATTTGTGAGGGAAATCGTTGCAGGATTCCCCGGAGTCGATGATAAAATGCCAGCGGGGGCCGATGACGATACGCCGCTGACAACCAACGTTGCAACTGTTTGAGTTACAGCGCTTGGAAGCGATACAGCAATGCCGCCGCTGACTGTGAGGTTCGAAAATGTGTTTGTTGCGCTTGCGACAGTCGCAGCAGCCGTAAATGTCACGTTATTGTAGGTCAATCCGCCGCCAGAAAACGTTCGACCACCGGTCGAACCGTAAGAAATAGTAGACGTACCGGCGTTGAAGGTGAGGTTGGTCGTTGTTCCCATACTCCATGGCGTTCCACCCCCGGACCAGGTGATAGTAAAGGTGCCGCTGCCGAGTTTAATTGTTCTCGTTCCAGTCCCCGTGCAGTTCCAACTGCCGCCAACGGTCGCCGTAGCAATGGTGACGTTAGTGTTATTGGCGCTCCAATCCAGTGTTCCGGTAAATGCCCCGCAAGTGATGCCTGCAATGGTGAGATTGAAGTTCGGCGTAACCGTGCCGCCGCCTGAATTGGCATCAAAGATGCAAATGTCGGTGGTAGTTGCTCCGCAATAGTTTGCAGTATTGCAAGTCCCAGCGGTGCCTCCAGTCGACGATGCCCATGATGTTATGTTCGACGTGCTCCACGTTCCAGTGCCGCCGACCCAAAAGCATGACGCAGCAGATGCTGTGTTTGGCAGCAAGCCAACAAACAGCAGCGCGACGATTCCGACGATCCAGTTGCGCATCGCTCAGTATCCCTTGAAGCCCTGAGCGTTGCAGTAGACGGTGGTAATAGACGCACTCGATGTGAACGTGAATGCCGTAGCCGCAGCCGTCACTATCGGCACGTTGAAGGTTTTGTTGTTGCCGCCGCCGCCGCCGCCGTTCGGCAATACGAGTATTGTCGAGGCGCTGTCGTTGAACGTCACATAGGCGGCAGTTGACCCGGCATCCGTTCTGCCACATTCGACATCGGTGATATAGTTCTTAAGCGATCCACCAGCCGAAGCTATGACCGTTGTTGCTCCCGTTCCCGTCGCGCTTGCTGCCCCACGCACCATGTTTTCGCGATTGGCGTAGGGCGATGTGACCGCCTTGCCAGCGAGATCGCGCAAAGCTCCGACTGTATCTCCAGTCGTTGTCGCCGTTGGCTCACTGGATGACGCAAGGCCGCCATCATAAAAAGCGTTAGCCGGCACCGCGCTACCAGTTGCGCCAACACCCCAATTTGCGGCAGTGCCCGGATTGACCGTCCACGGCGCACTTCCCTGATTGACAGAGCCGATGTTGTTGGAACCGGCAGGAATTGCGCTCGTTGCAGCAGACAGTAACGCAGCCGAATTATCGTCCAGCGTATGCAACGACCGATTGGCTGTGAGCGCAAAGGCTCCTTGCTGCCCGGACGCGAGTGCCGTGATCGATGAATTGTAGAAGCCACCACCTGGGGTAAAGGGCGACGTGCCGTAGGTGAAGGGCGCTTCGTCAACGACACTTAGGCCACCACCACCGCCTGTACTACCGCCACCGCCCGCGAACGTCGTGCCGCAAGAGGTGATCTGCGTGATCCGCAGATTCGCCGAGCTGCCGCCAGTGATCGCCGCAACGTTGGTGTTGGGGCCGATATTGACGCAGATGCCGCCTGATGGCAGCGATGCGCTCGTCGTTGCCGCCGTCACCGAGCCGTTGCCGAGCTTATAGAAAATCTCGACCGTGGTGCCGAAGGCCGGCGCGATGATCGCCGAACTAAACTGCCCTACCGGAAGCACAGGAAAGGCAACATTGCTGGTCGATCCTGAGACCGACAACGAGGCATTGCCGCCGATGGATTGCGCGAGAGCTTGAGCGCCCCCGATCAGGAGGGCCGCGACGAAGACAACGATCCGACCAAGGTGCCGCATCAGGTCACTCCCCGGCAGATCAAGCTGCCTTCTTTGGACGCTTCAGTAGGATGTGCAGGCCGTCAGGCCACACGCCGACGATCTCCCACCCGTCGTCGCCCATAGTGTTGAGACTGGCGACAACCAGATCGAGCGTGTCTTCTCGCGGTCGCCCCGCCAAGCGATGAAGCTGATATTCCCACTTCTGCATGATCAATTCTGGGATGGCTCCGGACGGAGCCTGCACATTGCCGGGCATTCAGCGCCCCTTGATAATTGTGCGCGGCACACCGCCAGAAAGCGCCGGCACGATCATGGCACCGAAGTTCGCAAACACCACCGGGCCGCCTGGATTGCCGACCGCGACCATGCGACCGGCACCGAGATTGATCTGCTCTTGCAGGCCAGTCGGATTATCCGGCGCAACGGTCATGAGCGGAACTGCGTTCTGCGGCACGGATCAGGCTCCTTACGTCAGCTTGAGGCCGATGCCCCAGGTCGTCGCGCCGGCCGCGCCAGCCGCGCCATAGACCGGGCCGGTCGTGGCGATAGCGGTGGCACCGATGCTGATGCAGGTCGGCGTGAGGATGATGCTGCCACCGGCAGCGGCGTCAGCCAAGATCGCGGCAGACATCGCGGTGCCGGTCGAGTCCACCGCGTTGAAGAAGGTCACGCCGTCGAGCAACAGATACCGATCCATCCCACCAGCGCCGACCTTAAGGTGACAGTCGGCGGCATCGCTGACGAGAGCCTGGAAGACGCTGTTCCTGATCGTGTTGCGCGGCGTGCCGGCCAGCAACTCCATCGTCGCATTGGCGTTGGTCGCGCGCACCACCGTATCGAGGCCGAACGTGCAGCCCACGAACAGGTTTTCCCCCGACCCGGCAATCGTAATCGATCGCATGGCCGCAAGCGCCGCCATCAGCGCGTCGCCGCCGCCGAGGAATTGGACATTGCTGTAGAGGTTGCGACCGCCGTTCTCGACCCAACAGATCGGCGCAGTCGGTGGCGTGAGCACGCCGTTGAAGCCGTAGAACGTGCCGATGTTCACGAACGAGCAGCCCTGCGCCGTGACATCGACCAGGGGAGCGAGCGCCGTGACCTGCGTCTGCGTGAGCCCGGCAGCGACCGAGATACGCGCCCGGTCATTGTCGGACGGCGAGGCGAGACCAACCAGCGACACGCCGTTCTTGGCCCACAAAAGCGGCGCTGACAGATGGCACGATCCGCTCAGATAGACGACATCGTTGTTGTTCGCGACCGCCGCCGCCTGTGCCGCCGCGAGACTGGCGAACGGCGATACCGCATTGCCGGCGTTGGAGTCCTTCCCGGTCGCTTCATTGACGAACCAGGAATTTCCGATTGCGGCGCTGTTGGTGACGCGGACTGCGACCGGACCTTGCGGCATCTGAAGGCTCCTAAATTTTCATGCGGCGACATCAGCCGCTCGGCGAATCACTCTGGCATCATACCTCAAGAAAGTCCCCAGGTTGTCGATCCGTACTTTTGAGCGATCCCGAGATAGACCCGGCCCCACGGCGTCTTTGCCAGCTCCAGGTCGGCGAATGTCAGGGTCTCGGCCGCTTCCGGCACCACGAAGGAAGATGACGTACCCTCGTCGCTGGTCGATTGGATCGTGCCCGAGACGTAGCTGTTCATCAGGAATTGCTTCCGCGTGAACTGGAAGTACGGCATCGGCGGCTTGCTGCCCTCCACATCCGGCGCACCGTTCAAGTCCTGCGCGAATTGGATGAGGTTGGAGCCGCCCAGGTTATAGACTGCCAGCGTGTAGATGCTCGGCGCGACGAGGCAGAGGGCTTGGTTCACCAGACAGATCGCGTTGTCGTAGGCATAGGTCAACCACACCGAATCGTCAGGCAGCACCTCGGTCGAGATGCCCATGCCGTTGCGAACGAAGGTGAGGAAGCCTGCCGGCGTCGGTGTAGGCCGCATTGCGCCTCACCTTTAGGCCGCCTTGCGACGGCTCCTGCGCTGAGCTGGCGCTTGCGGATCGACGCGATCATCGCCATCGGCAACAACGCGCACGCCCTCATTGAGCGGCTTGTCTTCGGAGACCAGTGTGCCGGATTTTTCCTCCTGCACCGATGTCTCCATCATGCTGTGTGTGGGCAGGCCGTCCATCTGCGCCATCTCCGTCGCGCGCTTGTCGATGGCAATGGCCGCCGCCTTGCGGCGCTCGTCGCCCTCCTGCCGCATCACGCCCTTGTTGCCGTTGATGGTGTCGATCAGCACTCGCCGGTCCACCGGCTTGCCAATCGAGAAGAGCAGAGTAACCTTTTTTTGTGGATGACGCGAGATTTCATTGGAGCCGACGAGACCGTAGCGACGAAGTTGGCGGATCGCCTCGTCAACCTGCGGCTGGTTCATGCCGTCATTGCCAAACATGATCTGGCCGCCAGCCGGAACCTTCTGCGTGACGATGCCATTCACTTCCGGGATGCGGACGTTGGCAATGAAGTCCTGCGCGGTCGAGTTTGCGAGATACAAACGCACGATCAAATCTCCCTTTGCCAGCTCGCCGGGTCATCCTGCTGTCGCGTCGCCGGCAAGGTTATGAAGGCGGAACTACCGCCTGGATCACTGATATTGCATCGAGAGCAGCGAGATGCTTTCCGGACGGACGCCCCATCCGCTCGTGATGCGCCACTCCGAGAGCACGTCGGTCGCGCCGCCAGCGAGCGGCGACACGATCTCGCGCGGCGCCGGCATGTCCGCGTACATATTGGTGCAGATGTCGATGCCGGGCTCCAGGCGGGCGAACTCGTTGGTGTTGATCCGCGCGCCGGCCGGCTTCTCGACTTCCGGCATCACGATGATCACCAGATCGGTGCCGCCGCTGCCTTTGCCGATCAGCGTGTCGTCGTAGGCCCAGATGATTTGATCGCCGTTCATCATCAAGGTCTCTTTGACGACGCCGGCCGTGGTCGTGGTGCCACCGCCGGGGCGCTGGAACTGCACGAGCTGCACGATGCCCGGATACTCGAATTGCTCCAGCACCCGCTGCGGGCCGAGGATCGTGAACTTGCGGCCAATGCCGAGCTGATTGGTGCGGGTCTTCAGATTGCCGATCTGCTGCAACAGGAACAGCGCCATCTGGCCGTTGTCGTAGGTGACGACCGTATCGTTGTTGTTCGAGTCCGGTGGCAGATTGACCGCAGTGGCACCGGCAGCGTTGATCAGGCCCTCGCCGTTCTGCGGCTGGAAGCCGTAGAGCAGCGCGCCGCGCGCAAGCTGGAAGTGGCCCTGGCGCATGCCCAGGCGGTACGCCTCGGGGAGCGACACGCCCCAATGCCCGGCCGCCGCGACATCGTGATGATCGTAGTCCGCGCGCACCCGCATCAGGTAGCTCGGCGTCGAAATCTGCGACATCGCGATGGCGACACCGGGGAGCTGGTTGTAGCTCGACTGACCGGAGGCCATCTGCGTGCGCAGGTCGATCCGCTTCATGTAGACGAAGAGATCGTCTTCGCCGAGGCGGATCAGCGGAGCGCCGTCCCGAAGCGTGTCGAACGCGCCGGATGCCTGCGCATACGGCAGGATCAAGCCCGGCTCGATATATGACGGGCTGACAGTGACGAAGGCAGGTGCCAGAAGCGGCATGGGGCTTCCCTCTTCAGATTTGGATTACAGCGGCGGAGCCGTTGCGGTTCCAGGTGTAGTTGCCGTTCACATCGGGACCAAGCACGGTCATGCAGTTGGTCGTCTTGATGCGAAGGATTTTGCAGGGCAGCGCGCCGCCGGCACCGGCCACCGTGCCACCGCTGGAGTAGGTGCCGAGCGAGGCGCTGGCTGGCGCAGTAACAACGATGGTGGTGGAGCTGACAGAGACAACCACCCAATTCCCGTTGAAAGCCCCCGCGCTGGCACCGCCAGTGTTGACCACGCCCGACACGTCGATGACGGAGCCGGCCGACAGATCGGCGCTGAGATCGCTACCGACCGTGTAGGTGGTCTGCCCACCAGCGGTCGAGGCCCACACCGCATTCGAGATCGATGCGCTGGCATAAGCCGGCGTGTATGGCACAAGCTCCTGCGCCACGAAGTCCCAGCTCACTTGCTGCGTGATCAGGCCGCCTTCATCCGAGACAAGCCCCGTAGCGCATGCCACCGCGATGCGCGCGTTCGAGCCGAGCCGGTAGAAGTTCACCTGACCGAAACTGCCGATGGTCGGCACCGGGCTCTGCGGCGTGTTGATCATGGCGTAGTCCTGATCGAACGCGGAGAAGCCGGTGAGCGCCTTGGAGCCGGTGAGCGCCGTGGCGCGGCCGACGTTGCCGCCGAGCGCAATCGGCGTGCCGGGCGATGGCGTCGTGACGGCCGGTGGCACTTGCTCGAAGATGCCAACGCCGCCGTACATCACCAGCGTCTCGGTTGACGCCAAAAGGCCGCCAGCAAGCGCGAACCTCGTCGCCGGATCGGGGAAGGCGGTGCCCTGAATGAGACCGTCCCAATCGATGCCGAACGAACCGGCAGCAACCGTGGTGAGCCCGGGGTTGAAGGCGATGCTCGGAGTGGTCATTGGCCTGTGCGCCTTTCTTCAAGAAGCTCGGGGATGCGTTCGCCCTTTACAGCGAGCCGGGCTTCAACTGATTGATCTTGGTGACGTACCGGCGGTTCGACGAGAACGAGTTCATCCAGGCGCTCGGATGCCCGTAGAACCTCGTCTCCTTGTGGCCGCTCGGGAGATCGCGCGTCACCGCGCGCAGCGAGCCTTCCGGCACCAGATCGGGAGACTGCGCCGCCATACCGGCATCGCTGTAGATTTGCTGCTCGGCGATGGCGAGCGCGGCGTCGTTGATCTTGCTGAGATCGATTTCCTTCCAGGTCTTGCTGTGCTTCTGCAAGTCCTTCGCAAGACGGCGGCGGTAGACCGGCGGCGTCTCGCCATTCATCGCACGCGGCGCTCGCGAGCCAAGCTGCGCGAACACATTGTCGGCGCGGGCCTGGATGTCGGCCATCGTGTTGTAGTCCTCGTCGGACACCTGCATCGGAATGCTGGCTTGCAGCGCCGGCAGCTTCTTCTGAAGGTCGGCGATGGCGTCGCGAACGCTCTGATCGGAGTCGGCCTTGGCGTCCACCTTTGCGTCCTCCTTTTTCTCTTCCTTTTTGTCTTCGGCTTCGGCGTCCTTGCGCCTGTCCTTGCGGGCCTCGCCTTCCTCGCCCTTGGTCGGCTGTTCAGCCTCGGCGTCCTTCTTCTTCTCTTTTTCTTTGATGCGCTCGGCCATCTCTTCGCGCTCGGAGGGCTCGTCGGTGCGCTTCTTGCCGGCGGCGTCGGCCTTCTTCTTCTCTTCCTCCATCGCGTCCATGCGCGATGAGACCGAGTCGCACTTCTCGCCAAAGGCATCCATCTTCTTCACGCAGTCGTCGAGCTTGGCGTGGAGGCCGGTCAAGAGCTTGTCGAGCTGTTGCCCGCCCGACTCGCCGCCGCTGCTCTCCTTCGCCGGCTCGTTGTGCATGTCAGCCTTTGCGTCCTTCTTCTCTTCCTTCTTGTCTTCGGTCGCGTCGGCCTTCGTGCTCATCTGCGCGTCTCCAATGGCTTCGACAGGAACCCCGGCGGGGTCTTCACCTTTGTCCCACACCCCGACCGGACAGATCGCCACATGGTCGAGAAGTAGCAGCTCGCCTTCAAACAACAGCGCCTTGCCGTCTTCGAGCCCGACCTTCAGGCTCTCGCCCTTACGCAACACCACGGCCGGCGAGGTAGACGCTGTATTGAGCTGCATCATCGCCGCAGCCCCGGCATCGTAGATACGCGCGATGCCCCACACCTCGTCGCCCTTGATGTAGGGCAACATGATCGACCCGATATTCCGATCCGCGTACTCCTGCGAATCAAGGGTCGCCTTCTTCGGATGCTCTACTATAACTGGAAGACCATTGCACCTAGCGAGAAAGTCCGGCGTCAGGTAAATCTCGGGTTTCCTGAAGACGAACTCCTTGTGCTTGGTGCGATATGCGACTCCAGTCCCGGTGATTCGCAGCGCGAACAGCCACATATTCTCATATTGCTGCGGCGATGCAAGCGCGCCGTCTCTGATCGCGCGAGCAACATCAAGCTCGTTCCAGTTTATTTTTTGGAGCGCGATGGCACAGCCTGGATGGATCGTTCCGATCATAGTGATGCGCCAAGGTGAGTTTCGCGCCAAATACGGGCCATTTTAGCACCATGAGCGGCACGCTGTTCCTTGGTCCATTCCCGTTTTTTGTTTCTATCGGCCACTCTCTTGCGGGCTTCCTCAGTCCCAAACAGCGCCTTTGCCCGCGCCCTCTGCGCCTCGCGCGCCTCTGCGGACAGGCGTTTCTTCTTGCCGCGCGTGCTAACGCTTATCCTATTCCGCGATTCGTCGCTCCAAATTCGACTGCCGCTTGTCTTGCGTAGGATAGCTCTATGCTCATCAGAAATTATTTTTCCCTTGTGTACCGCGCTGATTGCGGCCCTCCTTTCTGGTGAGAAGACGATGCCTGATGTGCCGTCGCCACCATCCGTCTGGTTGACCAGCGGCCCGTTGCGGCCTCGACCAATCGCCGAGATCAGGGCTATCTCGATCTCAAATGCAGCCTGCTCTGACAAATTTTCTCGGATTTTAACAACAGGCAAACTCCAAGTCGCATCCTGAATGATGCGCATCAGCTTTCTATTGTCGTGTTTTGCTCCCTTGTAGAAATGCACTCGATGACGGTAGCCGCGTCCCTTGCCGATGTAGCATGGCGAGCCATCAGGGCGGAAGATCGCATAGATATAGAAATCATTGTGGGGCATCGGTGCCTTCCAGGGCCTCATCGATGTTGACCCACAGGTATGCCGTGTGCTCCCCGTTCAACTGAGGGAGAAATTTGTCTGATACCTTTTGCAAGTATGTCGTGAAGTGAACACCCGCCATGTTTGTTTCGCAGAACTTGCTGCGCGTCCCCTCTGGTAGAAACCCGATTTCCTCGATGGTCTCTCGCTTGGCGGTGTCCTCTGGCGTCTCCCCATCCTCCAATGTACCGCCTGGGAAACACCACTCCCCGGGATGATCCCCTCCAGGACCGCGCTTGAGCAACAACACCTGTTGATCTGGCGCGATGAACAATATGCCAGCGCCACGGATCATTTTGATCGGGCCACCGCATCACACTTCGCCGCAAACTCATCGATCTTATCCACCAGTGCGGTGAGCATGTGCGGGTGGAGTGGGTTGTCTTTGCCGATGGTGGCATCCGGCACCGCAACGCTGCGATCCCAATCGACGCGGCTCCTGCCGGCCTTGTGCATCGCGATGGCGATAGCCTGTTTTTGAGGATGGTTTGAGTGAACCAGCTCTGATATATTTTCTGAAATCGTTTTTTGGGACTTACCCGAGGCTAGAGGCATGAAGAAAACCTCAAAACTTTTGCGATGTCTGCACTGTCACGAATCAGTGCGCGTCCCAGCGTACAGGCTATTAACATTTCGGTTCTGTTCGCGAAAGTGCGGATGGCGCTATAAGGCCGCTCATGATCGCGTCAAAAAGCGATGCCTGATATGCCGCTCAATGTTCGAGGCGATCCGCTTCCGGGCATCATCGGCCAAGTATTGTTCTCGCCCATGCTACTACAAGGCCATGAAATTTAAGGGCTCAATTATTTGCAAATGTCGGCATTGTCAAAAGACCTTTCGCGCATCCCCGTCGCAAAATCGAAAATACTGTAGCGTCGCCTGCGTCGGCAAGTCCAACATAGCGACGTGGCGAGCGCGATCCTTCACCGCTGTTCGGAAGGCTATGAAGCGGCGTGGTTTAATCAAGGCGTGTGCTGGGTGCGGCTACAATGCCGAGCCTCGCATTCTTGGGGTCCATCACAAAGACCAAAATAATAAAAACAACGCGCTTTTTAATTTGATAGTTCTGTGCCCGAACTGTCACTCTCTAAAGCACATCAAACACATTGCCCATTGCGGCGGATAGCCGTCATCACCTGCCGGGGCGTGCATCTCCGTCGAGATATTTTTGCTGACGGTGGCGTTGGATGAACCAGAGGCGAGCGGCATGGCGAATCACCTGTTGCGGTGATCGCACCTTATCATGCAAATTCCGCTAGGCGTTTCCGGCCGGGGGCACAGGCGCGGCGATCAGGCTGCGAATAAACGAGCGGCGGTCAAGCATTTCTCTGGTATCCAGTCTCGCCGTCTATCTTCGCTTCTTCTACACGCATTGCCAGAATTTTTTGATAGCCCAGCTCAGCCCGCGCTTGCGCCTCGGAAATCGTATCAAAGACATCGATCAGAGCGCCCTGAAGCCGCAGCGCAAACTTCTTCGCGCCGCCGACTGACGGCCTGATGGTGTACCTGCCATCCCCGATTGTATCAGCAAACAAGTTTGGCCCGACCAAGCCCCACACAAGATCGGTCATCGCACCAGCGGACCCACGACGCGATCAAAGCTCGCATGAACATCGTTGAGCCACGCGCGGACGTACCCGCGCAGCACGCGCGAGTTTTTGTTGTCGGCGATGAACGCGGCGAACATCTCGCCGGCACGGTCCACCGCCTCGCACGATGTCTCGTCGAGGTTTGGGATGTCGATGGATGGCTGCACCGGATCGTCCACGAAGACTGCATCCTCGTTGACGTAGTTGCGCACCTGCACCAGATGCGCGCCGTGAAGCGCGGCGACCACGGCCGGCACCTCGCTGGTCGAGGCCACGGTCGGGCCGATGACGTGCAGCACCATCAGGCGCAGCGCGCCACGGCGCACGTCGTCCATGATGTCGATCTTGTGGAACGACTTCAGGATCGGGCTGAGCAGGTTCGCGTGAGCATCGACCACGGTCACAGCCTTCGCGGTGGCCGAGTCCACCATCTTCATCTGACCCGGCACCGAGTTGATGTTGAGCATGTCGGCGCGCGGATAGAACCGCTTGAGCACGCCGGTCTCGCCCGGCTCGGTGTCGATGGCGCGGATCGGCACCTCGTTCTTTTCGAGGTAATCGAGCAGCGCCCTGGTCACGGTCGTCTTGCCGACGCCACCCTTGTCGGCACCGACGATCATGATCAGCGGGCTCTTCGCTGCCGGCGTGCCTTGCGGGATCGGGCCGGGACCGCCTGCCGCTTCTTCAACGCTGACCATTGGTGCCTCCGTTGGGGATGGCACGATACTGGCACTGATTTGGCACGATGTCTATGGTGCCGCTTCTTCCTTGTCCTCGGATGGCACCGCAAATCTGATCTCGCCATCGTCGAATACGATCTTGATCAGCTCGGCGTCCTTCTGCTCGGCCGGGTTCATGTCCTTGGTCAGATATGCCACGGTCGCCTTGCGGCCGTCGATCTCGGTTCGCACGATCACTTGAACATCTCCGGGAGTTCCTTCTTCATCTTCTGCATGAATTTTTCGTCGAGGTCACGCTCTCGATTTTCATTCTTTTCGATGGCCTCGTAGAGCTTCTGCACTCGCTTATACCACTTGCGCCATTGCGGCTTCACCGCGACCAGCTTATCGACGCCAACGCCGAACTTCTGCTCCAGGTGGGCGATCTCGGCAAAGGTCTCGTGGACCGTCTGAGTGGATGTCGCCTCGCCCTTCTCGAATGCCTTCCACCAGTCTCGACTGTACTCGGTGACGCCATCCTCTTCTTTCAGATCGGTCACGCTGAAATCGACGAACAACTCGTAGATCGGATACTTCTTATCGAGCGGCGGCCGTAAATGACCGTCAGGCTTCATGCCATCGACCTTGCGGCCGCCCGGCATCTCCCACTTCTGTTCTTTGATCTCCGGGTCTTGCATGACCGCCTTGTTCTCGGCGGCCCATACCTCGGAGACCTTCTGCCACCGCTGGTGTTGAATTTCGTGGGCGACCACGCCCTCGATTTCCTTGGCGCTGGTGCCGATGGAAATCCCGAGCGGGTATATCTCGATCTCGCCCTTGCGGTTGCCCTCCAGGTATGCCGCGCCAGCGTAGTCGAATTGGCGGCCGTTGAGCGTGAAAGTTTCCTTCCGTTTGCTGATCGTGATCTTCTCGATGGGGTAGTCCAGCCGCTTCGCCACCTTCTTGACCGCATCGCGTATTTCCGGGATTCGATCCAGCCGCGCGGCCTTCTGGGCTTTTTGAGCTGGAGTCTCTTCCGGCAAATCCTTGATGAACTTGCGAAGCTCTTTGATCTTTCGCGTCGTCTCTTCGACGAATTTTGATTGCTCTTCCCGCGACAGACCCGGCTTATCGATAGTGACGTTCTCGATCTCTTTGTTCATCTCAGCAATGCGCTTCGAGAGAGTTCGCGCAAGCTCCTGGTTGGCGGGGCCTTCATCCTCCGGTTCCTTGGGGGCGCGCTCGGGAGACTTCGATGGGGCTCTTGCTGGCGACACCCTGGCCGCCCTTCTCGCCACCCTTGGCGCGGGGATGCTCGCTTTCCTTGAAGTCGGCGTCGTCGGCGCGCTCTTTGATCTCGGCTCTGACCTCGCGGAGCTTTTCCCTGCCCTTCTCCGTGAGCATGTCGCGCGGCAGATCGCGGAGATTATAAATCCACTGCATGTAACACCGACAAAAAGGCTCGACGCCCGCTGCGGTGATCTTGTCGTAATACCCGGCACCGCCCGCCTTCACCAGCCCGGCCTTGAGCGCCCAACTGTCCCGCATCAGATAGATCAGGCCGTCACGTTCCTTGTGATCCTCGCGGTAATTGTAGTTCGCCTCGCGCCAGTGCGAGTGCCAGATGCCGGCGATTGCGCCTTGGTCGTTGGCGATGATCTCTGAGATTGAGGCTGTGAGCTTGTGGCCCTGGTCGATGATGACGCGGCGCTCGATGAACGGCAGGCTTGCGAGTGACTTGCGGAATGTCTCGTTCTCCTTCTTGCGGTTCACCGTGTCGCTGCCGCCCTTGGGGATCGAGGTTGACCAGCCGGCGAAGCGCCGCAGGGTCTTCTGGATCGCCTCTTCGCGGTTGAGCTTGATCAGATCGGCCGACGCCATGATGCGGCGGTCCAGCTCCGCGCGCAGCGAGGGCTTGAGCTTCTGGATGGTGAACTTGGCGACGCCGGGATGGAGCTTGGCGATCTGGCCGTTGTCGATCAGCCTCTTGTAGATCGCCGCCAGCGCGTCGCGCAGCATGCGCTCCATCGTGCGCTGAGACTGCATCATCGCCTCGGCGGCGTCTTTCAGCGCCTTCATCCAATCGTTGATGCGCTTCTGCGAGTCGAAGCCGTGCTCGGATACGTCCTTGATCGCGGCGCCCAGCACCTCATAGAACGATTTTGGTCGCGCCATCTAACTAGCCGCCGCATTCCGCTTGTAGGCCGCCGCGATATGAATGAAATAACTATCGATGGCAGCAACGGCATCGAAGTGCGCCGCCGCAGCATCCTTCCAGTTTCGCGAACTGCATGCCGCACTGAAGCGCAGCAGCGCCTCGTTGTAGACTTTCATGCTCCCCGTCGCGGCGTTGAAAGACTTCATCACGTCTTCTGGCAGGTCGCTCATTGCACCCGCTCCTGCGCGTCGCGGATCACACGCGCTGGCAGCTTGGGCGCGAGCGCGGCGACCGACTCGCGAAGCTCCCTGGCGGTGGCGCTATCGGCGAATGGCTTGGGTGGCTTTGGCGTCTCGCTCGCCGCCGCGTTGCCGGCCTTCTGCGCCTCCTTGAGCTGTTCGGCCTTCTCTTCAAGGAAGCTCCGCATCGCGTCGGGATCGAGAATGAGCGGCGACTGGAACAGCAACTTCAGCTCGTTGAATTGCTCGCATCCCCACTGGATCAGGATGATCTTGTTCTCGTCGTCCATGTTCGGCATCAGCACTTCCATCAGCGCGATCACGGCGCGCAGCTTCACGTCGTCCACCTTGATCTGCTCGGATGGCGGCTCCTTCAGCAACGAAGGCCACTTCGCCGTGTACGAGTTCGCCCAGCGATAGAACGCGGCGGCGAATGTCATCTTGCCGTACTGATCGGGGAAGTCCTCCTGGATCAGCTTGTAGAAATCCGGCGTCCAGGCGCGGCGCTGCACGATCATGTCGAAGAAATTGTAGAGCGGGGCCATCTCTTCGCGGATGCCGTCAATGAACCGCGCGACATACTTCGCATCCTCGGTGCCCTCACCGAAACCCTCGGCAAAGGTCTCTTGCAGCAATATCTTCGCCGGCATGTCGCCGCCGGTCGCGATGTTCTCGATGATGTTCTTGCGCGCAATCGTGTACGGCGCGTCGAGGTTTTGCAGGTTGAGCGACTCGATCTTCTCGGACTCGCCGATGGAGATCACATTGTCGGTCTCGGCTTCCTTCAGTATCGCGCGCTTGATCCCGGCGATCTTCGACATCACGTTGTCGATGATCGAGCCCGGCGACTTCAGCATGGCGACCAGGACGCCGACCTTTCGCACCACCAGATCGTCGGTGATCATCGTTTGCACGAAAGACTTCAGCGGATAGAGCGGGCGCTGGTACACCGACCGGCCGACGAAGCCGAAGGCCGCCTGCGTGTAATCGATGTAGACCGGCTCTTCGTTGAGGATGATCCGCGTGCGCGAGCGATGATAGGTGCTGCCGTTCACCCTGATGCTGCCGCTGGTCTTGTTGAAGTCCATCGCGTTCGGGTTCTGGCTGAGCACCAGCGATCCCGCCGTGTTGAGCGGATCGAAGACGTTGAAGCTGATGTCCTTCTTCCACAGGTCTTCAAGCGGAAGCGCCGGGCTCCCGAGCGGCGCGTTGGTGTCCACGCCATCGACCAGCATCGCGACGGAGGCGACACCATAGGCGCGCGAGAGTTTCATCGTGTTGCGGATGATCTTGTCCGCACCGATGGCCTCCCACTCTTTTTGAAACGCTTCTTTGCACCGCTCTTCGGGACTGTCCGGGATCGCGATCTCGCGCTTGTCGCTCTGCGCCAGCTTGATCGGCGCTTCTGCCATCTTCGCGCCGATGGGGTGCAAGGTTAAAATAACTTTGCACATCTGATAACTCGGTTGCTCCCCTGGCACGATTGCATCGCACATCAAGAGTTCCTGAAGCCCGTTTCCAACGGGAGTGCCGCCCAAGGAAATCCTGGTCATTTACGATGGTCTCCCGCGCATTGCTTCAATTGTTGCTTTGCTTATCAGCACCGACCGATCTCTCTTTTGTTGATCGGTCATGGAGGCGTGCCACTGAAGAGCTGACCTACGACGCCGCTCTCGCCCCTCTGGACTTGAGGCCGCTGCCTTCATGGCCGCACAATACTCTGGCGACATCTTCTTGCCACGACGCGCGATGCTGCGGCGACGCCTAGTTTCCTCGGATATAATTGCCCCAGCCAACCCGTTACCACCGTCCGTCATGTTGACCAGTGGACCGCCGTGAGCAACACGTCCTATTTTTGCGATAAGCTCGCGCTCAAATAGGCATGCCCCATCATCGGTCATACCCCATTTGACTAGCTCGATTGGCAAATCCCCGAACTTGGCGAATGCCGCCGCCAACGACTTGTTGTGAGTGCCCTTGGCGTGCCTCAGATACCGGATGCCGCGCCCCTTGCCGACATACAATGGTGTGCCGTCCGGTAGTTTAATCAGATAGACATAGCTGATTGGCTCAAGCTCAGCACCGGAGCGCGGCGCAAACCGCTCTCGGGGAGGTCGGCCGTCATAGCGGTTAGCCATATAATTGAGGAAGCACCGCTTGCACTCAGGTCGATGACCATCGCGACACTCAGCGTTCTTATAAAATTCAGAACGCGGCTTTTCCGACCCACATTTTGAACAGACCTTCCGCGCCATGCTCGCTCCCTCGAATCAGGGGCGATGTTAGCATGCAAAAGGCCGCCCCTGGTTTCACCCAAGAGGCGGCCCTCCGCGCACGGCGGGCTCGGCAGGTTGGTTCAGCGATGAGGCATCAACGATGGAAAGCCGCCGGCAAAGCTGATCAGGCAGGTGATCAATTCGAAGCAAACAATAACCACAACGATTGTGATAACTGCCCACAGGACGATCCTGAGCGCCCCCACAATGACGGCCCATCCCTCGCCCATTGCAACGCCGAGCCTGCGGATGACGTAGGGGATCACAAGCTGAAGGATGCCGATGATTGCAACGATAATAATGGCCCAGATCAGAATTGCCTTTAGCCAGTCGAGCGAGAAGCACATGGTCGTGGCCTCCTATGGCTGCGGCATCAACTCAGTGGCGATCAAAAAGTTCCCTTCGCGTGACGGTCACGCCCCGACATGCCGGCGTTCCTGCAAATAAAATACATGGCCGCATGCGTGACCCCGTAGACCGCCGCGATGTATTCGAGCGGCCACCTCGGGCGACCATCGCCCCAACACTGTGATGCGATGTTGATGATTTCAGATCGCTGCGCTGGCGTCAGCTTCGTCACCGGCCGCCGGCCTTCTCCGCTTCCTGCACCAGACGCTCCAACACGCCGCGCTTGGCGACCATCGTGATCTCGGCAAACCCGCGCAGCTTGCGGATGTTGTTCAACTCGCTCTCGGCCTTCGACATCGCCTCTTCAGCTCCGCGCTCTTGCTGGCGCAGGGTACGGAGGATGTCGGAAAGTCCAGCGATCTCTTCGCGAATAGCCTTCGTGCCGTCGAATGTGGTCATTACTTGCCTCGCATCCGATCGATCTGGGCGAACACGCTCAATAGACCTTGGACGTTTCTCTGACCAACATGGCGCAGCGTCTCGTTGCTATAGCGCAGCGCCGACACAACGAGTGGCGGCACGGCAGCGTTTTCAGCCCGCGCCTTCGCGGCGCTTTCCCGATGAGCATGGTATGACTTCTTCCATGTGGCGGCGTCTTCGACCGATTTCTGGAGACACACCTTGCACACATAGGCACTCGGCCCAGAGAACTCGTGGATCTGCAGCCGTATCTCGCAACGAACGCAGCGCCTTATTTGCTCGGTCATGGCCGCCATCCAATCCCGCGCGACGAGACGAAGAAGATGATCGTCGTTGTTCTGTTGATCATCGCGGCACCGCCGTCATTGGCGCTTGCGGTTGCGCCGGCATCGGTTGCGGCTTGATGCTGTTGACGCCATCATCGAATGCCTTCTTGCACTCGGCGCGCATCTTCAGGATCGGGCCTAGATCGCCCATGCCGAAGCTCATGCCGACGATCCTGCCCATCTGCCGGCAGATCGCCATGAGCATCACCTGCGGCGGTATGTTGGCGAGCGAAGCGGACGCGCCGCGCGTCAGGCAGTTGAACATCGGGAACAGCATCGTATCCAGTTGGTCGGTGAGGGTTGGTGCCCGCGGCGCCGCGCCGTTTCCTGCCGGCTGATCTGGCGTGTCTTCGCTCATGCGTTTCCTCCTTCGACTGCCTGGATGACGGCCTTCGACCCGATGCCGTCCTCACCGCCGAGCGCCGCCTTCAGTTGCTCGCCGATGATCTGGCAGGTGAAATCGACGATCTCGGGGTTCGCTTTCTTATGGTTCAAGCCGGCCACGTTCATAATTGCAGAGGTGCAAATAGTCGCAACCGCATGGCACAAGTCATCGTGCGCGGTGTGCCTGTTCGCCTCGGCGGCGATGGCCGTGATGACCGCCCCGTTGACCGCGATGCACATCCGCGCCTGCGCTCCGATGTGATCGTCAAGGTCTTTCAGCGGCTCCATTACCTTCACGCCGTCCTCGATCAGCTTGAGAATGTCGCTCTCCAGGAAGTGTGACGGACGGCGTGGTGCCTCACTGTCCCTGTCTTGTTTGTTGCTCACGTTCCTTTGCCTCACGTTCCTTTGCCTCTCTCTGCCGTCGATACCATGTGCGCCTCGACATTGGCGGGTCCATCGACTTCCACGGCTCCAGCTCGGTCAAGGTCTTATCGCCGCTGCCGATGCGGCGCGGGCCTGTCTTGTAGATCGGCTCTACCTTGGCCTCGAAGACGCGAGGGCGACCCGTATGCTTCGATCCGTTTCCCGCAGCAACCTTGCGTGGCGTCTTGCCGCGCTTGCGGCTCTTCGGCTTTGGTGCGCTACGAGCCTTCGCAGGTCGGGGCTTCGCAACAGCATCGCGAGGCGGGCTTGTGCTGATAGCACGAGGCTTGCCTTTCTCACGGAGCGCACGGAGCGCATCGAGCTTGCTCACTACAACAATCCTCCTGCGGCACTAATCTGGCACAGTCTTGGCACAAGATCAACAGAGCCCAGGCAGCACCCGCTTATTTGCGTTCTTCAGCGTCGCCTTTTCGTCAGTCTCTAACGCGATCTTCTGCGCCAGCATACGGTCGCCGACGATGCTGCCTGGACAGCCGATTGGGATAAAGCATAGCTCCATGACAGGCGTGAGCGTCTTCGTGCCGAGCGCCTTGACGCCGTGGCTGTACGCCTTCGTGATCAGATATTTCTTCTTGCTCGCGTTTCCGATCACGGTGAATTGCCCGTCGCGCTCGAACTCGGCGCGCTGATCCGGCGTGAGCCAATCCTTCAAAAGCTCGATGCTTCGGTCGTTGGCCTCTATGGTCTCGGCTCCTGGAAAGACACAAAGCGCTGGGATCGACACTCCCGCGCCGCCGCTGCCGCCGCTGAACACCTCGGCGATTGTCTGCGTGCGCTCTGGCTCGGGGAGCGCTGCCAATGCGCGCATGGCCGCTTGCTCAAGTTCGGTTGGTGGCGACATTTGATAGCTGACTCCGTAGGCCCCCCGCTCGACCAGACACATCAAAACGCAACCGCCGCAGCCGACGAGCATGCCGGCCACGGCGGTCCACAAAAAGATGACATCGAGCATCGGTTAATTACCGGGGTACTTATGGGGTAATTACCCGCCGACGTTATGCGGGAAGACCAGCGAATCGTCCTTGGTCGGATCGAAGGTCTTCGACACCGTGTAGTCCGTCTCGCCGGCCTTGCGGGTCGCAACGCGCCCGCCACTGGCGAGCATCGTGTTGACGCGAGCCATCGCCTCGTCGATCTCCACCTTGGTCGCGGTCGAGAGATCGATGGTCGAGTGCCCGGTGCGATCCATGATTTTCAGTAGCGGCATTGCCTGCCTCCTGGGTTGGATGAGTCGGGCGCGAGAGGCGTCGGCTGGTGGATGCGACCGAACCGGACTGAGGAAACGGCACCTCTCGCGCCCTTGGCACGAATTTGGCACAGATCGGCGCGGCTGGTCAAGGCTTTGTCGTTTCCCTCTCGCAAATCGCCGTGCCGTGCACGCCGTACATCCGCTTGCCGGCCAGCTCGATGCACGCGGCCTCGCTCGACAAGCCGGTGATCACCGTATGCTCGACGGCGAAGCGCGGCGGATCGGATGACACCATGATCATTGCGACGATGGTGAGCGTGTAGAGCATGGGCTAATCATTCCTTGACGGCGGCAGCGTTCTCGCTGGTCTCGGGATTTGGCTCCTTCTTCGGCGGCGTGATCGGCTTCCAATGCGTCGCGCCATCCCATTCGCCAGCCTCAAAGCACGGCTTGTTGTCACCCCCTTCGATCAACCGCCAGTATCCTTCGCAGCAGCACCATATGATACAGGCGAACACTTTCTCTTTCTCTGCCCACGTCAGGATCGGCGTGCCGTCCTTTGGCGCGGTCTCGATGGGCCGCCAGTCGTCATCATCTCGACGGATGATCAAATAACCGGCATCCGCAAGGTCATCGATGATGTCGCGGACGTAAACTTGTTGGGAGAGGCCGAATGGTATGGCGCGAGCAATAGCTTCGCGCGGGGACTGTGTTCGCGTTACCTCTGCCATGTTCACTCCTTCCAGAGCACGTCGCCCGCGCCGCCTGGAAGTGGCGAGATGATGTGGCGCATTTTTGCCTCGTTTGCCTCGGGGGCGGCAAAGCCCTACGTCACCGCAGGGCCACCCTCACCCAACTTGCCAACGGATGAGCGGCCGGTAGTCGCCGCCCCCGAGGTAGCACTAATTTGGCACAAACGGCCGAGAGGCGTCAAGGCTACTGCGTCTCCAGCTTATCGTTCGCCACCTCTTCCCGGATCGCCTCGATGCGGCTCTCCAGATCAGCGATGATCTGCTCCATAAATTCTACGGCATTGGCTTTCGTCATCGCAGGCCACGTCGCCGTGTCGATTATCTTGAGCACGTCATCGACTGTCATGGGTTCAGACATCGGTCAGCCCCAACGCGCGCAGTTGGTTCTGTAGCTCGGCGATGGTCAAGTCCAAGAGGCGCTTCGCCAAGACCGCATCAGCGATCTCAAAGTTGTGCTCCAGTGCGCACTCGCCCTGGGACGACGCCAGATAAAGATTATGGCCGAGACCCTTGTCGAGTTGCTTGCGTAGCCCTCTGGCGGCGTAGAGTTTTGCCAATAGCTCTGCCGCCTCTTTTACCTTCTCGGATTTCATGTGATCCCCTTCGGTGCAGGATACCGCTGTTCAAGGATGCAGATCGCGAGCGCGTACTCGCCGGCCGACAGATCACGCGACGCCAGCACGACCTTATCGCTCCTGTTGGTTGGCATGTCGTGCGGCCACTTCTCAGGCTCCGGGCCGCGCAGACCGCGCACCCACACGAACTTGCCGCCTTCGGGACCAATCATTGCACGATCCCCTGATGCGTGATCGTGATCGCGATCACCTCAATAACGAGAGCGATCATAATGGCGCACCAGCAAATGAATATGCTCACCGCGCCCCTGCTCTCCATCGTGTTCGCGGCTCGAAAGAAGCCGGCCACCGCCGCCATCCCCGCGATGATCGTCAGGAAAAGAATGAGCCCGAAGAGGTGCGCTTGCTGTTGCGTCATTGCGTCACCACCCATGCGACCAGCGCCAGCGCCGGGCCAGCGGCAATAAGAAGCGTGACGCCGAGAGAGTTGTGCCAGCGGCTCGGGCGGTCAATCGCTTCCGCATAATGCCGACACCAAAACATGATCCAGCAAAGGTAAAGCGCGGAGACACCGAAGGCTTGCGCGGCGCGCGTGAAGTGATCCATCTCACCAATCCTGGTTCGGCACGCGGTCGCGGATCAGCCAGCCGTCGCCCGACCACGTTGCGTTGAAGTATGCCTTGAAGTCGCTGCCCACCGCTTCGGCGACGGCGGCATCAGGCTCGAACAGCACGACATTCCTCACCGAGCCGTTACCGTATGCCATCCACGGTCCATCGGTCGGCTTGGTGCCGTCCGGGGTGAGCGGACGCTGCACCTTGATAATCTCGATTGTCATTTGCCTCGTGCCTCTGTCTCGGTGGCACGAATATGGCACAGCGCCGGGAGCGTGTCTACTTGCCGGAAGCCGCCTTGGCGCGGATGTCCCCTGCGAGCCATGACGCATAGATCGATGCGATGGTGGGGCCTTTGTATGGGCGACGGTGAGCGTACTTCAGGTCCGCTTCCATCTTGTGCTTGATCTCCAGCATGATGTCGAGGCGACAGGCGCGGCCGGCGCGAACAGCGATGTACTCTTCGTGTGTCAGGTTGGCCTTGTCGCTATTGCAGTGCCGGCAGACGACGTGGATGTTGTTGCGCAACCCCGCACCGCCTCGGCACTTCGGTATCTTGTGATCTCGGCTCGGGGCGTCGGGATGATGAAGCCCGAGATCGCGGTGCATCTTCACACCGCAGTACGGGCACGGCTTGCCCAGGAACAGCTTTATGTTCGGCGATGACATGACACAACTCAAAAGCCCTCGACGTTGCCCAGCGCGATAGCAATCCCATAGGTGAAGCAATCGAGCAAGTCGTCTTCGTCCTGGTCCTTGTCGCCGACCCGGAAGCCGATCACCTGACTGAGCAGATGGTTTTGCGTCGTGCCTTTGTAGATATAGGACTTGTTGAACGCATTCTCGGTGAGCTTCACCGAGCCACGATAGACATACCCCGACACGCTGATGGCGCGCTCCGACTTCCCCACGCTGGTCAGCTTCGAGTCGATGGCCTGCGCCGGCAGGCCGCGCCGCTTGGCCTGTTGCAGCAAGATCATGCCGCTGGCCTGATCCTCGATCCAGATGCCCGATGATCCCATGCGAGCGCCAGTGCGTTTTGCCAGCAGCTCCAGGTGCGAGGCCACCGATGGCAACCACCGTTCCAGCACGGCACCCTCGATCTGGATCAGCTCGTGGTCGAGGATCGTCAGTGGGTATGCCGTTCGGCCATGCCGTTCGAGCGCGAAGTAGACGACGCCAGTGCCGTCGTTCTCATTCTTCGTCTTGGTGGCAGTGTCGATCACCGCGAACACGGTATCGCACTTCACCGGCTCTGGCACCGGCAGATCGTTCACCAGCATGTTGGTGAGCGCGAAGAAGGCGACGCCGCTCCAATCGACGAACTCGGCAAGGTACTCTTGCTGGTACACCAGCGGATGATTGTTGGCCTGGAGCGCCGCCAACTCGTCGGCCGGCAGATACGGATTGTTGTGCGTCGGCGCGTGGAAGACGCGGAAGCCATGCTCGGGCTGATTGCAGATGCGCCAGAAGAAATTCTCCGGGTCGATCCCGTTGGTGTTCGAGAGCACCAGTGCCGAGCCGCGATAGTCGAGCAGCGTCGGCTTGATCGCCTTCGTCCAGATGTCCATCATGTCGTCGTCGGTGAACGCCGCCTCGTCCACGATGACTCGGTGATACTTCCGCGAGCGACCGGCGCGCTTGTTGCCAAGCGTCCAGAAGTCCAAACGCCCGCCCGTTAGCGTGCGGTACACCATCGCCACGCGCGACGAGGCTTGCTTGATCGGCGACAGTATCTCGTCCAGCTCGTTGAACGCCTCAGACGAAATCTTGTAGTCAGGCGCGAACCACCCCACGCTCCTGCCGCGTGCCAGATCATCGCACGCAATCGTCTTCGCCAGATCGGTCTTGCCCCACCGTCGCCCGCAGCGCACGGCCTTGAAGCGCCCAGGCAACAGGAAGGCGCGGCACTGACCCGGATGCAGCTCGGGGATCGGCAGCTCGATGTCCATCATCCATCCTTCGGGATCGACGCCGCGATCTCTTCCGCTGTCGGTTTGTATTTCTCCCAATCCTGCGGGAGACCGCCAGTGATGATGACCCGCTGCTCATGCTGGCCGCCGCCTCCACCACCGCCCTCGAACGGCGAAGCATCGGTCCAGCCCATCCGGTTCTTCTGATACCAGATGATCGCCGTCATGTTGCCCTTACGCACGTTCGCCATCAGCGCGCCCAGCACAATCGCATCGACGTTCGCCTGCCCCTCGTCCAGCTCGCGACGGAATACCTTCTCCAACGTGTCCTTCGAGATCGGTGCCTTCGTGTCTTCGTTGATGATCGCAAAGCGAATGCGCTCATGCGTCATGCCGCCGGCCACCATCAGCGTGACCGCGTTGCGCTGGCCCTCAGTCGGCACAAACTCGGGCTTGCCCGGCTTGGCCCGTTTTTTCAGGGCAGTATTTGAGGGTGCACGCTTGCTCATCATCCCCTTACTTCACCACCCGGCCAAAGCCTGTGCCAAATCTGTGCCACAAGTCACCCTGGCACGAATATGACACTACCATGATTCCTCCTGGCACAACCCCAGCAAGCCCAGGTTTCATGGGCTCAACCCTGCACAAGACCATTGCCTTGCACCATGTTCCAGGTGGCATTATATTTTTGTGGATCAGTGATTTGAGGCAGGGAAACAGCATGGCACTCCCACGAACGAAGATATGGACGATTGGGTATCAGAGCATGACGCCTGCCGCGATCCTGCGGTATGCCACCGCGCTCGACGCCGTGGTTGTCGATTGCAGGTTCAATCCCATCTCCCGCATTCCCGGCTTCGGCCGGCGACAACTCGTGGGATCAATGGGCGACCGCTACTGCTGGTCGGGCGACATGCTCGGCGGTCGAGGCCACACGACGGAGGTGGGCATCGGCTACCTGCGCAACGTGAAGTCTCGCGTTCTGCTCATGTGCATGGAGCACAGTCCTGTTGATTGTCACAGACACACCACGATCTGCGGGCCGCATTTTCCCAACGCCATCCATATATTTGAAGACGAGCTGATCACTGCCAAGTCCCTGTCTCACGCGCTACGCTATGACACCGATTACGATGTCGAAGCGCCTTCATCCCTGATTTTCGAGTAGCCCACACAACCTCATGATGTCGTCGCCGGATTGATACCGGCTATCCTCCAGCTTGGCGCGCTTGAGGAAGCCGAGCATCGAGCCCTCGCTGCGGAATACCACAACCAGATAGAACTGATCCGAGTCCCGCGAAGTCTTGTCGGCGATCTTGGCATAGTGATCACGCGCCGACCGCACCTTGTTCGCAAACTCGTCCAGGGGATCATCCACGCGATCCGTCAGCACACCCTCGCCGAAGATGCTCAGTGTTTCACTCAAGGCATTACTCATTGCGGGACGCTACAGCGAGCGGGAATCAAGTGCCGCTGCCGCCCTTCTTGCTGCCCTTCTTGCCGGCGTTCTTCTTCGCCTTGGACGACTTCGTTTTCTTGGCTTTCTTCGCCATGATCATGGTCTCCAGATCGGGAGCCATTCCCGATTCGCATTGCCACTCTAAGCGATTGCCGCCGAACGCGCCACCGAACGCGCCGGGGCATGGCACCCTGGCACCCCCTGCCCTGGCACAAGCTGATTCCCCTGGCAAAAGCCCATATTGCATGGGCAAATCACTGATTTCACTCATAAATCACACCTATTGCACTATACCTATTATTTGTGCCATAATTCCCTTGCCCTGGGAGCAGGTCAGCAAGCCCCTCCCAGGGGACAAGAGGCAAAGAGGCAAAAGCCACTTCCCCTTGGGTTGTTTGAAAACAGAATAAGACTGAAGGATAGGGGCATTTCCCCATTGGGGAAGCATGTTGCCCGATCTGATTAGGTGATGCTCGGACCGTACAGGCGAGCCGTTAAGCTGAAAAGATCAAATGTCATCCTTGGATGGCAGTAGCCAATCCAAACCCTGCCGATGAAGTCACACAAAGTCATAAGCCAATTTTGAAGCGCGCGGTGCGATTGCGCGTTTCGATTGGTGGCAACCTAGACCTGCTCATGAGAGATGGGCCAATCATCGAGCGCCGAGTCGTTACGACGACCGCACGCGCAATCGACATAAGCCAAGCAAGCATCCCGCATATCATCCCAGACTGTCGCGACAGTAGCCATTGAGCCGAACACACCGCGACTGCGAATGCCTGCCGCATCAACAAGCGCAGCTAGGGCGACGCCTCGTGCGTCGCCTCATGGTGCGCTTCTGCACCGAACAGCAAAAGGGAACACCATGCCACGCAATCGCAAAGACATCATCGCCGACATCGAGTTGGAAATCGAGTTGGCGCGTGAGGACGGCGACGACGATCTCGTTGCCGATCTCGAAATCGAACTTGACGAAGCGATGGAGGGCTGAACCATGCGCGACCGTTTTGAAGGAAAGTTCACCGCAGCGCATTCCTACCGCTGCGCCCCCGTCATGATGGATGGCGAGAAAGTGACTAGCTCCAGCGATGGTTTAGTTGGCGCGTTGAACGGCAGCTATCTGTTCAAGACCGAGGCGGCGGCGCGGCGCGCTGGCCGCAAGCGGCCGAGTGACGCCCGCAAGGGCAGCAAGGTCAAGGTCACGATCCAGAAGTGGCTCCCCGGATACCGTTCCATCGTCGTTGATCGCTTCACCATCTGAAAAACGGAGACGTACCATGCTCGACATCAACAAGAGCCGTTCCTACGCGAACGAGGGGCTTCTGCGCGAGGCCCTGGTGAAGCGCGGCCTCCGGGACATGAGGCCGCTGGTCGTGCGTAACTTCGAGGGACGCTGGACCGCAGTGTTCGGCGCTGACCTGATCCCCGACCGCACCGCTGTTCGCAGCATCGCGGAACAGGGCTTCATGGTGATCGACTGATCTTCAACCCCCCCCCCCCCCCCCCCCCCCCCCCCCCCCCCACCCCACCAAAAACACACAACACCCACAACAACCCCCCCACCCCGACGCAACCGGCAGCGCCCGACC
>Ga0182024_10003946_pt1 | contig 34686 bp, 39 predicted proteins | sample P32metaG_FD_120480 | JGI IMG/M metagenome (GOLD analysis project Ga0182024, IMG submission 120480) | Permafrost microbial communities from Stordalen Mire, Sweden - P3-2 metaG (Illumina Assembly) | ecosystem: Environmental > Terrestrial > Soil > Wetlands > Permafrost | place: Sweden: Stordalen...
CAGCTCGAAGGAGCGGATCCGGTCCTCGATGTCGTAGACCATCGTGGTCAGCATCAGCTCGTCGGCGGCGGTCCGCTCCAGCAGGCTGGCCAGCTGCTGGCGGACGGTTTCCGGGGAGCCGAGCGCCTGGCCGGAGAAACGGTCCCGGGCGAATTCCCGCTCCCGGTCCGAATAGGGGTACGCCGCCGCCTCCTTCGGGCTGGCCAGCGGGGCCGGCGTCCCGGACCGCAGCCGGACGAACGACAGCGCGGCCGGGCCGGAGAGCCACTGGGCCCGCTCGTCGGTGTCGGCGCAGATCACGCTCACCGCCACCATCGCGTACGGCCGCTCGAGCCACTGGGACGGCTGGAAATTCTGCCGGTACAGGGCAAGCGCAGGCTCGGTATTGGCCGAGCTGAAATGGTGAGCGAACGCGAACGGCAGGCCGAGCATCCCGGCGAGCTGCGCGCTGAACCCGCTCGAGCCCAGGAGCCAGACGGCGGGCATGTCCCCCCGCCCGGGGGTCGCGGTGATCGGGCGCCGCAGGCCCTCCGCGCTGAACAGCTTGATAAGGTCGGCCAGCTCCTGCGGGAACGCCTCGGCCGAGAGCCCTTCCATGGTGCGCCGCAACGCCAGCGCCGTGTACTGGTCCGTGCCCGGGGCGCGGCCGATGCCCAGGTCGATCCGTCCCGGGTGGAGGGCTTCCAGGGTGCCGAACTGTTCCGCCACGATCAGCGGGGCGTGGTTGGGCAGCATGACGCCGCCCGAGCCCACCCGGATCGTGGAGGTCGCGGCGGCCAGGTGGGCGATCAGCACCGCCGGGGCGGAGCTGGCGATGGCGGGCATGTTGTGGTGCTCGGCGACCCAGAACCGGCGGTAGCCGAGTTCCTCGGTGCGGCGGGCCAGCTCGGTCGTGTACCGCAGGGCCTGGCCGGAGGTGGTTCCGGCCGCCACGGGCGCCAGGTCCAGGACGGACAGCGGGATGTCGCTCACATAGCCGGGAACCAGCCACGGCGTGAGTTTCTTCCGGGCCCGGCTCAGCCGGACGTCACATCGGCGCCTTGCCGGACAGCCAGACGGCCTGGAGGATCAGCATCCCGGGATTGATGACGCCCACGGTGCGTACCCGGCCCGGAGCGGTGGCCGACCAGATTCCCAGGGCCGTGGCCGACTGCATCAGCAGCTGGGTACCGGACGGGTTCCAGGCCAGCGGCTGCCAGCCGGATGGCAGCGGCTGCCGGCGGCCGTTCGTGAAGAGCAGCTCGGCCCGGTGCCCCGGGAACGCGACGGCCAGCGCGGGCGCCCGGCGCCCCCAGGCCAGCTGGGAGGGAATCGCGGAGACGCCGGTGCTGACCGTCGCGACCTGGCCGTCCCGGTAGATCAGCACGGTCGGCCGGCGATTGTCCTGCGGTCCTGTCCAGCCCTCGATGGCGATCTGGCCGTGCGGCCCGAACACCGGCCCGTCCAGCGGGCGGCGCTGCCGGTAGACGACCGTGGCCTGGCCGCTGAACGAGGGCTGGATCCAGATCGCGAAGCTGGCGTTCCGGTGGGCTCCGGACGCCGACGGCGGGGTGACGTAGCCGATGGTCCCGTTGCTGCGGATAGCGGGTGAGCTGCCGAGGATGAGCGGGCCGTGGTGGCCGTGCCGGAGCCAGGCCAGGCCGTGGTGGGTCCACCGGGCCAGCCGGTCCGTCCCGTGCGCGGCGTCGGCCACGACGATGCCCGACTCCGACGCGGTGACCGCGTCGATCCCGTGACCGGCGCGATTGTGGGTGACCTGGGTTATGGTCCCGTCCGGCCCCACTTCCCACACGTTCAGGCTGCCCAGGTTCGGGCCGGCGAGCAGGTAGTAGGCGCCGGCGGGCAGCCTGGCCGCAGTGCCGGCGGGCAGCGGCCGCCCGGACTTCTCGGCCGTCGTCACGGGGGCGGCCGACGTGGACGGGCTGGGGGACGCGGCGCTGGCCGCCGGGGTGGTCGGCGCGGGCGTGGCCGACCGCGCCGGAGACTGGATGCTCGCCGAGTCGGCACGCCCGGTACAGCCTGCGGCGGTCAGGGCCAGCAAGCAGGCGGCCAACGAGGCACTAATCCATCTACCCACACCAGATCCCGCGAGTAGTAGAGACGGACACCGGCGCAGGTCGCCGCCGCAGCCCGCCTCCGGTTAAAGCCAAGGTATCAGCGGGGGCAACATATCGTCGCCTCGCGTCCGGCACCGGGCGTGTGACCTGCGCCGCAGCCGGCCTGGGTGGATGGCCTGTCACGCCGCGGCGGCGCTGCCCGGCTTCGCGGTCTGCAGCGGGAAAGAGGCGGTGGACGGGGGGACCGAGGACGGGCTGATGAACCTGCTGCCGTCCGGGCCGGCCTGGACCGCCATCCCCAGGGCACTCCCCCGCACCAGTTTCTTCCAGGACAGGAACCACACGGTCCAGCCGTTGTCCCAGGTGCCCGCCGCGGGGCTGCCCGTGATCATGACCGGATCGCCGGGATTCTCCATCTGGTAGTAGGTCTGGGCGTCGGCGGGCGCCATGTTCACGCATCCGTGGCTCACGTTCACCGCTCCCTGCTCACCAACCGACCAGTAGGCGTCGTGCAGGTAATCACCGGTCCAGGTGAACCGGACCGACCAGGGCACCTCCAGGCTGTAGCCGGGGCCGGTCATCAGGACCGGATTGCCCTTGTCGATGGTCAGGTACGTGCCGTCCGGCGTGTCGTCGCCCGGCCGCCCGGTGCTGATCGGCCAGGTGTAGAGCAGGTGGCCGTTCCGGTACACGTGCATGTGGTGGGTGGCCGTGCTCGCGGTGACGATCAGCGAGCCGCCGATCCGGAACTTCTGGGTCAGGTCCGCCGTGGCGTAGACCCCCGGCGCGCCTTCGACGCCGTCCAGGTGCCCGTCCAGGCTCACCGTGGTGTGCGCGGGCCAGTAGTTCCGCGGCCGGAAGTACAGGGTCCTGCCGCCGTCCCAGTACCAGGCGCCGGTCACCGGCCGCGAGGTTCGCAGCTGGAGTGAACGCTCCACCGCGGCCCGGTTCCTGATCGGGTGGCTGAACGAGAGAATGACCGGCATGCCAACCCCGAAGGTCTGCCCGTAGCCCTCGTAGATCTGCGTCGTGAACGTGTGCGCGGGCGCCAGGGTCCGGAACGAGGTTGTGCTGGTGAGGGTCCGGCCCGAGGATTCCACGGCCGTCGCGGTGACGGTGTAGTCCTGCGCCGGGTGAAGTGCCCACGTGCTGCGCCAGGTGGCCCGCGTGCGGCTGCCGTCCACGGACAGGGTGCCGCCGACCGCGGTCCCGTGGTCGGCGACCCGGACGCTGCGGATCCGGCTGCCGCCCGGGGCGGTGACCGTGATAGGAGCCTGCGGGCTCACCCCCGAGCTCCCGCCGGCGGGCGAGATGGCCGGCGGGACGCTGCGCGCGTCCAGCCGGGCGGCGCTGCCCGCCGGCTGGCCGCCTCCGGAGCAGCCCGCGATGAGCAGGCACGCCCCTGCCGCACCCGCTAGCCAGCCTTCCCGGCGCCGATATGACCCGCTGATCCCCCGGATACCCCGCACGCTGAGCCTCACGTAGCTCGGGGCGGGCCCGCCGGGCCAGCCGCCCAGCGTCCCGCTCAAGTGGATGATTCCCCGTGTCATCCGCTCCGCCCGGCCCGGGAGAGCGGGGCGCCCGAATTGGTGCCGAAGAGGCTAATGCCCGCCGGAAAGGAGCAGATGAGTGGCTTGGCCAGCCATCTCTGGCGTTTCTGCCCGGGCGGTTGCCGGGTGAAACGGACCGCCGCCGGGCCGGGTGGCTGGGCCAGGCGCCGCGCACGGTGCCTCCTCGCCCCCTGCGGGGCGGAGCCCGGGCGGGTTGCCCCGGGACCCGGATACCGTGGGCCCAGTGAGCGACTGGGCGCAGATCCGGGACAGCACCGTGCTGTACGAGGACGATGCGGCGCTGGTGCTGAACAAGCCGGCTGGCCTCGCCGTCATGGGCGAGCGGCACGACACCGACCTGGTCCGGCTCGCGGAAGAGGCGGGCGAGAAGCTGTATCCCGCCCACCGGATCGACAAGGTGACGTCCGGGGTCCTGCTGCTGGCCAAGGACCTGAGCCTGCACGGCGATCTGACCCGCCAGTTCAACCGGCGCACGGTGGACAAGATGTACCTGGCCATCACCGCCACGTCGGGGCTGCCTGGCCGCGGCAGGATCGAGCTGCCGCTCAGTGTCGGGCGCAAGAACCGGGTCCGGGTGGCAGCCAACCGCGCCGCGATCGCCTTCGACCCGGCCCGCTCCCTCTGGTCGGTCCCGCCGCAGGAGGAGTTCCAGGAGGTCCGGTCCTACCCGTCCACCACCACGTTCCAGGCCGTGGCCGGCGACACGGGGCACACCCTGCTGGCGGTCAGCCCGGTGACCGGGCGGCGGCACCAGATCCGGGTCCACCTCGCCTGGATCGGCCACCCCATCCAGGGCGATCCGCTGTTCGACAAGTCGGCCGCAGGCCGGACGCTGCTGCACTCGTGGCGGCTGGGTTTCGACGCCGCCTGGGACGGCGGCCGCCGCATCCAGGTCGAGGCGCCACCGGGACCTGACTTCTGGGCCGGCCTGCCCGGCGGCCCGGTCCCGCTGCCTGGCTGGGACGCCCACCACGGCCCCTGACCCGACTCGCTAGCGAGAGAAGCACGGCTGATGCTGATCAACTCCCGCATGGGTGCCAGCGCCGACGGATTCGTGAGCACGCCGGACGGCGTCCCGGCGGCCGCCGTCTGCACGCTGGCATGACCGATGACGGGAGGCTGCCGCCGGTAGCCCGGCTCGCGCAGCCGCGCCGCGGGCACTTCGACCTGGGCACGGGGTACCACGGGGACCTGTGGCTCGACCTCGACGCCCTGTTCCTGCGCCCGGCGCGGCTGCGCCCGTACGTGCAGTGGCTGAGCGCCCGGCTGGACGCGCACCAGATCGACGCGGTCTGCGGCCCGCTTGAGGGCGGCGCCTTCCTGGCCCTGGCCGTGGCGGACGTGCTGGACACCGCGTTCGTCCCGGCGGGCCGCGCGCCCGGCCCCGGCCAGCCTGGCTACCATCTGCCGCCCGGCATGGAGCGGCGCCTGTCCGGCGGCCGGGTCGCGATCGTCGACGACGCCATCAACGCCGGGACTGCCGTGACTGCCTGTTTCGGCCTGCTCCGGGACTGCGGCGCGCTCCCCGTCGCGGCCGGCGCCCTGCTGGCCCTCGGGCAGGGCGCCGCCACCGTCGAGGCCACCATGTCGGTCCCCTGCTACGCCGCCGCCACCATCCCCAGCCAGGTCTGGCCCGCCGCGGACTGCCCCCTGTGCGCCACCCGCATCCCTCTCACCGCCCCGCCCGGCTCCTGAGCCCGCACCGGATTAACTCGCGCGTGACCCGATCGAGGGGCGGCGCCCGCGCATGCTGCGCGGCCATCGGCGAGGACACCAGTCGGCTAGGACACTAGGTCCCGGCTCCGCAGCCGGGTCTCGTGCGGCTGGCCGGGCGGTTCCTCGACGCCGAAGCTGAGGATCCGGGCGGGATGGATCCGGATCAGCGGCCCGCCGTCCGTGCCGTCGCCGAGAGCCTCCGCGGTGCCCCGGATCTCCAGGAAGCGGACCTGCCACGGATCAGTGGACATGATGTCGTCCACCACCAGCGCGGCCTGGCCGTTGCGGGCGACGTTGCGGAACTTCTGGCTGGACGTCAGGTTGAAGCCGGTCACGTCGATGGTGCCGAGGTATGGGTTGACGTGGAAACCGACCGGCTTGACCTGGGGGCTGCCGTCCGGCTGGATGGTGGCCAGCCGGCCCAGCGGCTGGCTGCCCAGGTAGGCCGTCTCAGCGTCGGTGAAGGCCATGGCTGCTCCGTTCGGCAAGGGGAGACTCAGCCTGCAGCCTAGAACCTCAAGTCCGCTTGAGGTCAAGGTGATTCGCCGGCACGTATTCACATCGGCTGGGCCGTGTCCGACGCGGACGCCGCCGCCGTGGGGCTCGGCGGTTTCGAGCACCGCCGGTTCCCGAACGAGTTCTTCGCGGGACGGTTCCCCGGGTCGTTCGCGGCGGGCGCCGTGTTCCAGGAAAACCTGGTGACCGGGGACGCCCGGATTTCCGGCATGGCCGCCTCGCTGTGCGGCATCGAGAGCGCGGTGGCCGCCGGTGACCTGGCCGAGCTGACGCTGGCCCTCCGGCGGCTGGAGCCGCTGTACGCGGTGGTCTTCTCCTTCGGCGGCATCCCCCTGATCTACATGGGCGACGAGCTGGCCCTGCCGAACGACCCGGGGTGGGCGGACGACCCGGAGCAGGCGCGCGACAACAGGTGGATGCACCGGCCGCGGATGGACTGGGCGCGGCCGGCCCGGCGCGCCGACCCGGCCAGCGTGGAGGGCCGTGCGTTCGCGGCCCTCCGGGGACTGGCCCGGGCCCGGCAGGAACTGCTGGCCCTGCGATCGGGCGGGACGACCGAGATCCCCGTCACGGCGCAGGCGCGGGGGCGAGGCACGCCCGGGGCCCCGGGCCATCCTGGGGAAGGCGCCACCATCCCTGGACCGGTGACCTCAGCCCGGCGCAGGGAAGGCCGCACTGGCGCGAGGTTACCCGCAGGGGGACGATCGGTGCTAGGGCGGGCGACGAGGGCCGCCTCCGGAGCAAGGAGGGGTCCGGATGCCTGTAGTGCGGGCTAACGGTATCGACGTTTACTACGAGGTCGAGGGCGAGGGTGAGCCCTTGGTCCTTATCCCCTACCTGGCCGCCGACCAGGCGTGTTACGCGTTCCAGGTGGCCGACTACGCGAAGAGCTTCACCTGCTTCACCGTGGACCTGCGCGGCGCCGGCCTGTCCGGGAAGCCGGAGGGCCGCTACAGCACCGAACTGTTCGCCGATGACGTGGCCGCGTTCATGCAGGCGGCCGGCGTGGAACGCGCCCACGTATCCGGGCTGTCGCTGGGCGCGGCCACCGGAATCTGGCTCGCAGCCAAGTACCCGGAGCAGGTGGCATCGCTGTCCCTGCACAGCGCCTGGCCGGCCACTGACCCCTTCCTGCGCACGGTGGTCGAGGGCTGGCGGGTCATGGCGCAGGGCCTGGGCAGCGTGACGGACATGGTGATCCAGGGCATCTTCCCGTGGTGCTTCACGCCGGAGCTGTACGCGGCCCGGCCCGAATACATCCAGTCCCTGGCCGACTTCGTCCGTGGCCGGCCGATGCCGCCCGTCGACGCGTTTCTCCGCCAGTCGCAGGCGGTCCTGGACCACGACGCGCGGGACGTGCTGGCCTCCGTGCGGGCCCCGACCCTGATCACGTTCGGCGGGCACGACCAGGTGACCTCCACCCGTTTCGCGGACTCGCTCACCCAGGGGATCGCCGACACCGAGCTCGTCGTGTTCGAGGACTGCGCGCACGCCCCGATCTACGAGAACGTGCCGGCCTTCAACGAGCGGACCCTCGGCTTCCTGCACCGCCACTCCGGCTAGCCCGGTCAGAGGCTGGCCAGCCGTCACGGCCGTTGCGGCACGAGCGCTTCGGTGGCGGAGGGGAGTTCGAGGGTGAGGTTTTCGTTGCGGAGAACGAGCCTCGGCGACAGCTGGCGCGAGCCGGTGCGCGGCGCGAACTGGCGCGGCGCGAGGTTGTAGTAACGGCCGCTCCGGTAGTCAATCCGGATCTCACGGACGCCGGGCCGCTGGCGGGCCAGCACGGTGCCCAGCGGCACGCCCAGGTCCGTGGGGTGCACGGGGGTGTGGGCGTTGCCCGCGACCACCAGCGTGCCGGGACCCGCCGCGGCCGCCAGGAGACGGATAGCCATCGCCTCATCCCGCCGGGACCAGCTCCAGTCAGCGCTGCCCACCCCACCGGGCAGAGCCCCGTCCATCAGGGTCAGCTCCAGGGGCCCGGCGGCGGCCCGCTCCCGGAGCACGGCCAGGTGCCCGGCGGTGATCCGGCCGTCGCCGAACCAGAGCAGCGGGTGATCCGCCAGCTCTCCCCCGCCGAGGAAGGCGCGGACCACGGGGGCCAGTTCGGCGGGCCACTCCAGCGCCAGGCCGGTCAAGCCGAGCGCCTGCAGCAGCGCCCTGATGAGCAGCGGGTTTTCCCGGACGCCGTGGACCTCGCCGAGCAGCAGGAACCCTGACTCCGCCACCGAGCGTTCCACGGCGGCCCGCGCGGCGGGCTCCAGTACCAGGCCGGCGTCGCTGACCGGGAAGTCCGCCACGGCTTGCGCGAACGCGGCCAGCGAGTCCAGGGCGGGCATGCTGGCGGCCCGGGAGCGTCAGTCGCGGCCGCGCAGCAGCGACACCCGGAACGGGCGCAGCTCGCCCCGGGCGAACCCGCTGCTGATGGCCGGGTCGTCGGCCATGACCTGACGGGCGGAGTCCTGGTCAGGCGCCTCGAACACGGCTATCCCGGTATTGATCCGGCCGAGGGTGGGACCGGCCAGGATCAGCTGCCCGTCCGCGAGCATCCGCTGCAGCCGCTCGAAGTGCCTTCCCCAAACGGCTTTTTCGTCGTCGGTCATGGTCGCCGCGAAGTCGTCCCGCGGGGGATGGATGAAATAGATCCACTCCGTCACGCGCCGAGTCTGCCGGGGCCTGGCCCGCCCGTCAACGCGCCGCCAGGCTGGTCGCGGCGCGCGAGGCCGGGCTCAGCTGCGGGCGGTCAGCAGGTCCAGGACGCGCTGGACGTTCTCGTCGAGGTCCCGGGCGGCGTCCCCGCGGCCGGCCAGGTGCCGGATGAGCGCCTGCTGGAAGAGCCCGTCGAACACGGCATAAGCCGCGCCGGGCGACACGGCCAGCGGGGTCCCGGCCAGGTCGGCGAACTTGCTGACGATGCGCCAGATCATCCGCTCGAGGCTGTCGTCGATCTCGGTCACGTCGTGGCGGTAGGAATCGTCGAACTGGCTCTGGTTCCGCAGGTCGTACCAGAGCCGGTGCAGGGTGGCCTCCTCCACCAGGGTGGCCGCCATGGCGGCGCCGAACCCCCGCCTGAGCTCACCGGCGGACGTGGCGGTGGCGACGATGTTGTCGTACCGGGTCACGCATTCGGCCTTGTACTGCCGCACGCAGTAGGTGATCAGCTCGGTCTTGTCGCTGAAGTAGTAGTGCAGCACCCCGTGGGAGAACTCCGAGTTCTGCGCGATGTCCCGCAGGCTGGTCCGCGCGTAGCCCTGCTCGGCCAGGGTCTGCAGCGCGGCCGCGGCCAGCTGGGCGCGGCGCTCGGCGAACTTGTCCAGCTGCCGGCGCGCGATCCGGTCGCGGTTCCGCTCTGCCGGTTCAGTCTGGGCCGGTTCAGTCCGGGCCCGTTCAGTCCGGGCCGTCTCAGTCCGGGCCGTCTCAGTCTGCGCTGGCTCAGTCTGGCCAGTCTCAGTCTCTGTCCCGGCCTCTACCTGCACTACCTCGGTCACGGTCAGGGTCCAATCGGATTCGCGTGCCCCCGCGAACTGCGGGCCAAGTCTACCCGGCGCGCTTCTTCGCGATCTTGACAGGTGACCAGAATTCTCTGGACGATCGTCCAGGTATCTCTTGACAGTTGTCAAGATGCGCGGCCAGGCTATGACTCACGTCACGAGATCCGCGGCCCTGATGCCGCGGGCTACGGGCCCATGGCGGTCCCGGGAAGAGGTGCCTGATGAGCGTGTACGAACTGACGGGGCGGAAGGCACTGGTCACCGGAGGGGCCCGCGGGCTCGGCCACGGCATGGCGGAAGCGCTGGCCCGGGCCGGGGCGGCCGTCGTCATCGCCGACGTCCAGGAGGAGCTGGGCAAGAAGACCGCCGACGCGCTGTGCCAGTCCGGCGCGATCTGCGAGTTCGTGCCGCTGGACGTGACCAGCGAGGCGAGCTGGGACCAGGCCGTGACGCAGGCCGTCAGCGCCCTCGGCGGCCTGGACATCCTAGTCAACAACGCCGGGGTGGAGATCACCAGCCTGGTCATCGACATCGAGGCCGCGGACCTCCGGCGGATGCTCGAGGTCAACGTGCTGGGCACGGCCCTGGGCATCAAGCACGCGTTCCGGGCCATGCGCCCCGGCGGCCCGGCGGGCCAGGGCGGCGCCGTGATCAACGTGGCCTCGGTCGCGGCCACCATCGCCTTCCCGGGTATCGCCGGCTACTCCGCCACCAAGTCGGCCGTGGACCGGCTCACCCGGGTCGCGGCCATGGAATCCGGCAAGCTCGGCTACGGCGTCCGGGTGAACTGCGTGTACCCGGGCCTGGTGGCGACCGAGATGGGCCTGCAGCTGGCCTCCGACGTGACCCGGCTGGGCTTGTTCGCCAGCGTGGAGGACGCGATCAGCGGCGTGGTCGGGCAGACCCCGCTCGGCCGGCTCGGCGAGGTGCCGGACATGGCCGACGCCGTGGTGTTCCTGGCCTCCGACGGCGCGCGGTTCATCACCGGGGCGGGGCTGCCGGTCGACGGCGGCATGGGCATGTGACCGGGTCCTCCCGGCTTCCAGCTGACTTCCAGCGAAAGGCGCACTCATGAGCACGGACAAGCCAGTCGTTGTCTACGGAGCCTCCGGCTACACCGGGCAGCTGATCTGCGAGTACCTGCGGGAGTTCAACGTCCCCTTCGTCGCGGCCGGGCGGGACAAGGCCCGCATCTCCGAGGCCCTGGACAAGGTCCCCGGCATCGGCACCGTGCCGCACGAGGTGATCGAGGTCGAGCACGCGGTCGGGCCGCTGACCGAGCTCATGACCGGCGCGAAGGTCGTGCTCAACACGGTCGGGCCGTTCGCCCGGCACGGCGGCGAGGTGGTCGAGGCCTGCCTGGCGGCCGGCTGCCACTACCTGGACACCACCGGCGAGCAGGACTGGCTGATCACCTGCGACGAGACCTACGGCGAGCAGATGGCGGCCCGGGGGCTGCTGCTGGCGCCGGGCGTCGCGCAGATGTACACCACCGGCGAGATCGCGGCCGGTATCTGCCTCGAGCGGCCGGGCCTGGACACGCTGGACATCGAGGTGTTCTGGAAGGGCCTGCCCACCATCGCCTCGACGCGGACGATCCTGGTCAACGCGGCCCTGGCCAAGGCCTATTACCTCGAGCAGAACGAGTACGTGGAATGGCCGCCCGACGCTGGGTTGTACACCGTCGTGGTTCCCGGGCAGCACGAGACGGGGCTGGCCCTGCCGTGGGGCGGCACCTCGCACCCGGTCTGGTTCCGCCGCGACCCGCGGGTCGCGAACGTCAAGGTCCTCGGCGGCGTGTTCAACCGCGCGCTCATGATGGGCGTCCCGCAGATCGTCGCGGGCGCGCTGGAGCAGATCAAGGACCTGTCCGACGCCGACAAGTACACCGCCCTGTCCGAGCAGGCCGCCGCGGTGATGAACGAGATGCCGCCGCGGGAGAACCCGCGGATCAACACCTCGCTCGACTCGGTCTACGCGTCCGGCCCGCTCGGCCGCGCGCACTGCGTGCTGCACGGCAACTGCAACTACAAGCAGACCGGCGCCCTGCAGGCCTACGGCGCTTATTCCCTGCTCCAGCAGCCGCCCCGGCGGGCCGGCTTCGCGTCGGGCTGCCAGGCATTCGGCCACCGCGAACTGCTGGGCATGCTGCGCAGCTTCGGCCTGGTCATGGAGCCCGTGCTCACCGTCCAGCAGTGACCATGCGAGCACAGTCCTGGCCAGCACAGTCCATGCGGCTGACCGACTTCCTGGACAAGGGCGCCTCACTGGGCCCGGGCGCGCCATGCCTGACCATGGCCGGCCACAGCCGCAGCTACGCCGAGGTACAGCGGCTGTCCTGGGTGATCGGCCAGGCCCTGGCCCGGTCCGGCATCCGGCCCGGCGACAAGGTGGCGGTACTGTCCGCCAACGACCCGGTCGCGTTCTCCTGCGTGTTCGGCATCGCCCGGGCCGGGGCCGTGTGGTGCCCGGTCAACCCGCGCAACGAGGCGGCGGAGAACCGCGCCCTCCTGGAGTTGTTCGACTGTGCCTGCCTGATCTTCCAGGCCAGTTTCGCGCCGCTGGTCGCCCGGATAGCGCCGGACCTGCCGAAGGTGACCACGCTGGTCTGCCTCGGCCCGGACGCCGGCGCACCGGGGGCCGTCGCGTTCGGGGACTGGGTGGAGGGCCTGGAGGACCAGCCCTGGCAGGCCGAGCCGGTCGATGACATCGCGATGATCGCGGGCACCGGCGGCACCACCGGCCAGCCCAAGGGCGTGCAGCTGACCGGGCACAACCTCGAGGCGATGACGGCGCTCACCCTCATGGGCTACCCCTTCGAGGGGCGGCCGGTCTACCTCGCCCTCGCCCCGCTCACCCACGCGGCGGGGGTGCTCTGCTTCCCGGTCATGACGCTGGGCGGGGAGATCGTCATCATGCCCGCGCCGGACCTCGGGGAGTTCGTCTCGCTGATCGGGCAGCATCAGGTAACCCACGCCTTCCTGCCGCCCACCCTGGTCTACCTGCTGCTCGATCAGCCCGGGCTGGCCGGGGCCGACCTGGGCTCACTGCAATGCCTCTGGTACGGCGCGGCTCCCATGTCCGCGACGCGCCTGGAGCAGGCCATCCGCGCGATCGGCCCGGTCATGGGCCAGCTGTTCGGGCAGACCGAGGCGCCCATGATGATCTCGAGCATGGCGCCGAAAGACCACTTCCACGCCGATGGCAGCCTGGCCACCGAGCGTTTCGCGTCCGCCGGGCGCCCCGGTCCGCTGGTCACCGTGGCCATCATGGATGACCAGGGCCATCTGCTGGCCGCCGGGGAGCGCGGCGAGATCGTGGTCCGCGGCCCCCTGGTCATGGCCGGCTACTACCAGGACCCGGTGGCCTCCGCCGAGGCCGGGCGGTACGGCTGGCACCACACCGGTGACATCGGGTACCTCGACGCGGACAACTACCTCTATATCGTGGACCGGGCCAAGGACATGATCATCACTGGCGGGTTCAACGTCTACTCGGCCGAGGTCGAGCAGGCCCTGATGGCCCACCCGGGTGTGCTGGACTGCGCGGTCGTCGGGCTGCCGGACGAGAAGTGGGGGGAGCGGGTGACCGCCGTCGTCCAGCCTCATCCCGGTGAGGACGTCCCGGGCGACGACCTCCGCGCGTTCGTCAGGGAGCGCCTGGGCGGGGTCAAGGCGCCCAAGCACGTCGAGGTCTGGCCGGACCTGCCCCGCTCGCGGGTCGGCAAGGTCCTGAAGAACGAGGTCAGGTCGCGTCTGCTCGGCCAGGCCGGCGGAACCGGCCTGGCCGGGGCCCAGGGGGGCGGCCCCGGCCAGGCCCGCGAGGGAGGCCGCTAGCGGGATCCCGCCGGGGTGGCCTGCTCGTCCTGCCCGGCGATGACGATGACCTCAGGGCTGGCCGGCCCGTACGGCGAGCCGTCCCAGTCGCCGTACCAGGTCGCCCGCGTGAGGCCGGCCGCCGTGAGGAACTCGGCCACCTGGGCCTGATCCATGAACCGGAGCGTGTCCGGGACCACCAGGGCGTCCCGGTCGCCCGCGAAGCGGAACCACGTCTCGTACGTGACCAGTTCCCCGGCCACGGCGCTGATGTCGTAGTGCACGTCGGCCACGAGGCCGCCCGTCTCCACCCGCTGCCTGGTGTCCCGCGGGTTCCACTCCTGCCATTCCCGTACGGCCGGGTTCCGGGTCTCGAACGCGATCCGGCCGCCCGGAGCCAGATGCCCGGCCAGGGCCTCCAGCGCCGCGCGGACGTCCCGGTCCTCCAGGAGCAGCTGGAACACGTGCCCGGTCATGACGATCAGGTCGAACCGGGCGGGGATGGCCAGGCCCGCGGCATCGGACTGGATCCAGTGCACCCGGTCGCCGCCCGGCCGGCCGCGGGCCACGGCGAGCATCGCCGCCGCCGGGTCCGCTCCGGTCGCGTCATGCCCCCGGGCCGCGAACTCGCAGGCGAGCAGCCCGGTTCCGCAGCCCATGTCGAGGATCCGGGCCGGCGGCGGGCCGGCCAGGCCGAGGTAGAAGGCCGCGGTGGCGCCGGGCGGGTTCAGCGCGTCGTACAGCGCCGCCAGCCGCGGATCCATGTAGCTGGCGCTGGGGTGGCTGGCGCTGGGGTGGCTGGCACCGGATTGGCTGGCACCGGATTGGCTGGCGGGGGGCACGGCCACCAGACTAGGGGCATGATGCCCGACGAGGACCGCGTGCGGCTGGGGGGCACGTTCAACGAGGTGGCGGATAGCTACAACCGCGTCCGCCCGCACTATCCCCGCGAGCTGTTCGACGACCTGATCGCCATCGCCGGGCTGGCCCCCGGCGGCCACCTGCTCGAAGTGGGCTGCGGGCCCGGGAAGGCCACGCTCCCCCTGGCCCGGCGCGGGTTCCGCGTCACCTGCATCGAGCCGGGCCCGGAGCTGGCCGCCGCCGCGCGGCGCAACCTGGCCGGGCTGGACGCCGAGATCATCGGGGAGCGGTTCGAGGACTGGGACCCGCGGCCCGGGGACCAGCCCGCGCTGGTCTTCTCCGCGACGGCCTGGCACTGGATCGACCCCGCCGTCCGCTACCGGCAGGCGTGGCGGGCGCTGCGCCCGGGCGGCCATCTCGCGTTCTGGAGCGCGCAGCACGTGTTCCCCGACGGGGGTGACCCGTTCTTCCGGGAGATCCAGGAGGTGTACGACGAGATCGGCGAAGGGCTGCCCCCGGGGGACCACTGGCCCCGCCCGGGGGAACTGCACGATCAGAGCCCGGAGATCGGGGCCAGCGGGCTGTTCACGGTGGCGGGGGTCCGCCATTACGACTGGGAGCAGGTCTACGACGCGGAAGGCTACGTCGCGCTGCTCCGCACGTTCTCCGGTCACATCGCCATGCAGCCGTGGCAACGGGACCGGCTCTACGGGGAAATCCGGGCCCGGCTGTCCCGCCGGCCGGGCCACTCGCTCCGCCGCCACTGGGGAGCCGTCCTGCACGTCGCGCGCCGCCGCGAGGTGACCGGGCCGGCTGAGGAGATTCCAGCTCAGGAGACGCGAGCTCGGTAGATGGCGCTGGCTGAACAGCGGTCAGGCGGCGGCCCGGCTGCGCTGGGAGGCCGGCGTGCCGGCGGCGGCGGCCTGGATGGTGGGGAAGACGGGCAGGTGGCGGTGCAGACCGGTGAGGTTCAGCACCCGCGCCACCTGCGGCGAGACCGCGGCCAGGCGCTGGAACCCGCCCTGCCGCCGGGCCCGGTGGCCCGTGCCGACCAGCACGGCGAGCCCGCTGGCGTCGCAGAAGCTCACCTGGGAGAGGTCGAGGATCAGCCGGCTCTTGCCGGTCCGCAGCAGCCCCAGAAGCTGCTCGCGCAGGGCGGGCGCCCGGGCCAGGTCGAGTTCGCCGGCCAGTTCCGCGATGGCGATGCCGTCTTCGATCCGGACCAGGCAGTCCAGGCCGGGAGGAATCGTGGTGCCGGAGTTCATCATGAGGTCCGATCCGTGAGGCGGAACCGGCGGCCGGATGGCTGCCGTGTCCTGAGCGCTCGCCGTAGTGCCTGCCGTGCTCGGGGGACCGTGCCAGGGGCGGCCGGGCTCAGCAGTGTCCTTCCTCCCCGGGCGGCTGGTCCGTGCCCAGCCCGGCGGCGGGGCCGGCCAGCAGGGCCAGAACTTCCCCAACGGTCCGTTCGCGGCCGGTGGGCTCCGGCAGCGGCTGGTGCACCTGGATCTGGTAGTGGTTCCGGCGGCCGTCCTTGCGCTTGCTGATGTAGCCGGCGCCGGTCAGGTCGGTGACGATGCCGAAGGCGGTCCGCTCGGTGATGCCCAGGCTGGCCGCGATGTCGCGCAGCCGCATTCCCGGGTCGTGCGCGAGGAACAGCAGCACACGGCCGTGGTTACTCAGGAAACCCCAGCTGCCCATACCCTGAAGTATACCATCGTTTCCGGAAAAAAATTGCCGGTTTCAGGTTGCCGGCAAGCCGGGGCTCAGAGCTTGGTCAGCTTGGCGTACGGCGCGTTGATCCGGTGCCGGACGGCCCCGAATTCGACGAGTACCGCGTCCTCCTCGGCGCTGATGACGCGGCCGAGACCGTAGCGGTCGTGCGTCACCAGATCCTGCGCTTCGAACTCCTCGAGCGGCTGGGGTGCGACTGCCGGTTTGTTGAACGGGCTGCCGGGCACGGGGCGCCGGGTCACGGCGCGGGCTGGTTTCTCATCACATCCAGTATGCGGCCTGCGGGCCGCCCGGGGCGAGCCTGCGCGGGGCGAGCCTGCTCTTTCCGCCGGCCAGCGGTTCCTACAGGGGGGAGGTGACCCAGTGCCAGCCGTCCGGTTCGTCGCACACCGGGTGGACCACGGCCGACCCGGCCGCGTCAGACAGCTGGGCTACGACACGGATCAGCTGATGGTGGAAGTCTTCCGGCGTGTGCTGGCCTTCGTGCGGCCCGACCGCGACGAGGGTCACAGCCGACTGCTCCCCACCGGCCAGCCGGACGGTGACGTTGCCGTTGTAGTCGCGGCCGACCGCCACGATCGCCCCGGCGCGGATGATGTCGCTGCCATCGTCCTTGGCGACCCACACATCGGACGCGCTCATGCGTCCCACCTCCCAGCTCATCCGGCGGCATCCCCCACCCTGGCACAGATCAGTACTCGAGCTCCGGGCGGAGCGGCCCGCCGACCGTGTTCAGGTGCCGCAGGACCTGGACGTAGGAATCCACCAGGCCGGTCTCGTGGTAGGCGATGCCGTACTGCTCGCAGAACGCGCGCACCGGCGCCTGGGCGCGGCGCAGGCTCGGCCGGGGCATGGAGGGGAACAGGTGGTGCTCGATCTGGTAGTTGAGGCCGCCGAGGGCGAAGTCGGTGAACCAGTTGCCGTGGATGTTCCGGGAGCTGATCACCTGGCGGCGGAGGAAATCGACCTTCTCATCCTCGCCGAACATGGCCATGCCCTTGTGATTAGGGGCGAAAGAGCAGCCCAGGTAGATCCCGAACACGCCCTGCTGGATGAGGAGGAAGGCTACGGCCTGCACCGGCGACAGCACCAGGAACACGGCCACCAGGTAGCCGATGATGTGCGCCGCGAGCAGCGTCCCCTCCACGACCTTGACCGTGGTGCCCTGGCGGCCCAGCAGGGTCTTGACCCCGGCGACATGCAGGTGGAGGCCTTCGAGCAGCAGCATGGGGAAGAACAGCCAGGCCTGATAGCCGGCCAGCCAGCGGCCCAGCCCACCGCGCGCGCGGGCCTGCTCCGGGGTAAACGCGACCGCCCGGCCGCCGATGTCGGGATCCCGGCCGACCTGGTTGGGATGAGAGTGGTGCCGGTTGTGCTTGGAGGTCCACCAGCCGTAGCTGAGGCCGATCAGCAGGTTGCCGTGGATCCGGCCGATCAGGTCGTCGGCGCGCTTGGAGCCGGAGATCTGCCGGTGGCCGGCGTCATGCCCGATGAACCCGGTCTGGGTGAACATCACCCCCAGGAAGACCGCCACCAGCATCTGCCACCAGGAGCGGCCGAGCAGGAAGAACACGGCCCACCCGCCGAACAGCAGCAGCAGGTTGACGCCAATCTTGACGATGTAGTATCCCCGGCGCCGACGCAGCAGGCCGGCCGACCGCACCAGGCGGGACAGCTGGGCGTAATCGCTGCCCGGGCCGGCGGGCTGCGATTCCCGCCTGGTTATCGGCGGGCGTTCGGCAGCTGGACTTGCCGCGTCAACGGTCAACCTCGTCCTCCTGCGGCGAGCATCGCGCGGCCGGCAACCAGCCGCTGGGCGTCAATGGCGCCGCGGGGTCCGGGCGGCTGAATGCTAGGACGGGTATGCGGCAGGCCCGCGCTTTCCGGCGCGGGCCTGCCGCTGACGAACCGTCAGACTGCGTGAACCTGGTCCGCCTGCAGGCCCTTCGGGCCCTGCTTGGTGGTGTACTCCACCTTCTGGTTCTCGGCCAGGGTGCGGTAGCCGCCCATGTCGATCGCCGAGTGGTGGACGAAGACGTCGGCGGTGCCGTCGTCGGGGGCAATGAAGCCGAACCCCTTATCGGGGTTGAACCACTTCACGGTGCCTTGCGCCATCTGTGCTGTCTCCTTCAAAGACGAGCTCCGAGCCCGCGCGGTCGCGCGGGCCAGCTGCTGGTTGCCCGCCATCGGGAGGAAAGATCCAGAGCCAAACGGCGAGACGCCCAAACTGTCGAAAATGCGGGCGCCTTCACGATCGCCTACGTCGACAACAACTCCCACGTATAGCGCCCTGCGGCGGCCGCATATTCCCGCCTCTCCGGCCCGCAGCCCGGTATCCGGGGACTCCGGGCTGCGGCGGCGGGCTGTGATCGTCAGCGCCTGCGGCGGCCCCGGTATCCGGCGGACAGGGCGACCGCGGCGCTCCCGGTGGCCGCGGCTGCGACCGCCGGCGCTTCCCGGACGGCGGACGGCGCGGGCTGGGCGGCCCGGCCGGCCGGAGGTCCGGCGATGGAACGCAGCAGCGCGGAGCCCGGGCTGACGCTGGCCGTCATCGGGGCCACGCCGGCCTGGCGCATCAGGACCCGCACGTCGCCCGCTTGCGCCGGACTCTGCACGGTGATGACCACGCCGGCCGCACCGGCCCGGGCGGTGCGGCCCGACCGGTGCAGATAGGCCTTGTGCTCGGTCGGCGGGTCGGCGTGGATGACCAGGTCGATGCCGTCCACATGGATGCCCCGGGCCGCGATGTCCGTGGCGACCAGGACCCGGGACTCACCGGAGGCAAACGAGGCCAGGTTCCGTTCCCGGGCCCCCTGCCGCAGGTTCCCGTGCAGTTCAGCCGCGGGCACCCCCGACCCGGCCAGCTGCCGGGCGAGCTTCTGCGCGCCGTGCTTCGTGCGGGTGAAGATCAGTGACCGGTTATTGCCGGCCGCCAGCGTGGCGACCACGCGCACCCGGTCCCCTGGCGCGACGGTCAGCAGGTGGTGGACCATGGCGGCCGGGGCAGCCGCGGCCGAGTCCACCGAGTGCACCGCCGGGTCGCTGAGGAACCGCCGCACCAGCACATCGACGGCCTTGTCCAGGGTGGCGGAGAACAGCATCCGCTGCCCCTCGGGCGGGGTGGCCTCCATCAGCCGCCGCACCACCGGGAGGAATCCCAGATCCGCCATGTGGTCGGCCTCGTCGACGACGCTGATCTCGACGTCGTCCAGGTGGCAGTGCCCCTGCTCGATGAGATCGGCCAGCCGTCCCGGGCAGGCGACGACGATGTCCACCCGGTTACGCAGGGCGGTGACCTGAGGGTTCTGCCCGATGCCGCCGAATATCGTCGTCACCGTCAGGTCCATGGAGGCGGCCAGCGGCGCGAGGACGGCGTGGACCTGGCTGGCCAGCTCGCGGGTCGGCACCAGGACCAGGCCGCGCGGGCGGCAGGCGAGCGTGTGGCCGTCAGCCAGGCCGGCGGCGAGCGGGATCGAGAAGGCGAGCGTCTTGCCGGAACCGGTCCGGCCGCGGCCCAGGATGTCCAGCCCGGCCAGGGCGTCGGGCAGCGCGGCGGCCTGGATCGGGAACGGGGTGTGGATGCCGGCCCCGGCCAGCGAGGTGACCAGCGGCCCGGGAACGCCAAGGTCGGCGAAGGTCACGGCCGGGCCGGGCTGAACCCGGCTGGGCCGCCGACGGCGGGCATGCGTGTCATCGATGGGAAGTACGGTCATGCAGGAATGTCTCCCGGACTCGGGTGGCCGCATTTTCGAGGGCCGCCACGTCCGTGGAAACCAGCTCGCTCATCGAGCGAGGTACGACCGGCGCGCCCTGATGGCGGCGCCTCACGTTGAACCGTGTGGCCACACCCTATCGCACGGGCCTCACCCGCACCCCCAGGGACCGGCCGGGGACAGATGATCATCATCGACGTGGCCACGGTAACCGGGCATCCTCAGGTACATGGGTTCAGCCAGCCGTGAGCCCGGGACCGGACACGCAGATCGCCGGCCCCGGGAGCGCACCGCCGACCAGCGTGACAGCCTGGCCGATGCGCGGGAGGCCGCGGCCGATGACCGCGAGGCCCGGGCCGATCAGCGTGAGACCCTCGCCGACCAGCGGGAGGCCCGGGCCGATCAGCGGGAGGACCTCGCCGACCAGCGGGAGGCCAGGGTCGACGGGCTCCTGCGGGGATCGGGGCTGAGCACGACCAGCGTCCAGCAACGGGCCCACGAAGCCATCGCCCGGTCCCGGCAGCTGATCGCCCGGAGCGCCGCGGCCATGGACCGCTGCGAGGCCCTGCTGCGGCGCCAGGCTCAGCGGGCGGCCCGGGAGCAATCGGCTACCGACCGCGAAACCGACCGGAGCAGGCGCGACGCGGCACCCTGAGGCTAGGCGTCGACCCCGGCCAGGGGGGCCGCGCCCTCTTCCGGGGATCCGTTAGACGGCTATGTCCGCTGCGGTCAGCTTGTGCAGGACCGCCAGCAGGAGCGCGGCCATGTCAAGCGGGGAGATCTCCAGCTCGCCTGCCGCCTCGACGTATCCCAGGTGGCCGAAGATCACCAGCGCGAGCGCCGCCCGTTCCCGCACGCTCACCCCGGCCGGTGAGAGGCGTCCCGGCATGCCTTCGAAGGGGTCAGAGAGCCGGTTCCACCACGCCGGGTCAGTGGCCAGTTCATGGCATCGCCGGCAGACAGACACCCCCAGGCGGTACTCCTCGCCGTCAGGGTCCCGCAGCGAGGAGCGAAGGCACTCGTCAGTGATCACGTCGCTGACGACCCGCTCGGCCAGGCCCGCATCACCGAGGGTCAGGAGTGCCTGCCGGTACAGCCTGGCCGCGTGGCGGTCATACACGGCCTCGTCCCGGCCGGGGGACCCGGCTGGCGCAGCGGTCCGCCCCAGGGACCGCTTACCGCATCCAGTCACAACAAGACTCCAGTTACCTCGGTGGCATCGCGTTCCGCGAACGCCCGCAGCCACCGGGGGCTGGAGTGGTCCGGCCAACGTACCACCGGCAAGATCGCCAGCGGTCCGCTGCCCGGGGCGTAGAGTCGTGGTGCAGGGCAATGAGCTGTTGGGTTGATCCCGCCTGGCTGCTGGACCAGGAAGGCGGCCCGATGATGAGTGCCAGCCGGGCGACGGTCCTGTGGGGCCTGGTCGCGGAGCACGCTGCCGCGGCGGGCCGCCGGGTGACGATCGGCGATGTGTGCGCCGTCGCCGTCGCCTCAGCGCGGGCCAGCGGGGGGTGGGTGGCCGCCGCCAGCGGCCGGGGACCGGATTTTGTGCTGTACGTAACGGACCCGGTCAGCGAGCAGCTTGCGGAGCTCCAGCTGTTGCTCGGCGAAGGGCCGTCCCATGACGTGCTGGCCGCTGCGGCGCCGGTCCTGGGCGCTGACCTGGGTGACAAGGAATCCGCCCGCCGGTGGCCCGCGTTCACGGCGGAAGCGCGCAGCACCGGCGCCACGGCAGTGTTCGTGTTCCCGCTGATGATCGGCGCGATCCGCAGCGGGATCATCGGCCTGTACCGGAGCTCTCCCGGTCCCCTGTCCAGCCAGCAGCTCGGGGACTGCCTCCTGCTGGCCGACACGGCGACCGTGCTGCTGCTCGAGAGCCTCGACGGCGGCACAGCAGCCGCGGACGGAAACGGGCACGGGACACGGCCAGGCGGGCAGTCCCCCGGTCTGGCCGTGCACCGGGTGGAGATCGACCAGGCCACCGGGATGCTCACCGAGCAGCTCGGCGTCACCGCCGCGGAAGCTTTTGCCCGGCTCCGGGCCTACGCTTATGCACGGGACAGACGGCTGGCCGACGTGGCCGGTGACATCGTCGCCCGCCGCCTGCGCCTGGATCCTGATCCGGGTCAGGTCGGGCTATGACATCCGGCCGGCGCCCGCCAGGCTCATGGTTACGGCGCCCTCAGTTCCAGCGACGAGAAGGTGAATTCTGATGGACTCCGAACTGCTCTCCGGCACCTTCGTCGAGCTGGCGGACACGATGGTCGCCGAGTTCGACATCATCGATTTCCTGCACATGCTCACCGACCGCAGCGTCGCGCTGCTGGCCGCGTCTGCGGCCGGTGTCGTACTCGCCGACCCGCGCGGCGAGCTGCGGGTCGCCGCCGCGTCCAGCGACGCGGCCGGCATGGCTGAGCTGTTCCAGATCCAGAACGACCAGGGACCGTGCCTGGATTGCTTCCGCACCGGCCACCCCGTCACCGCCGCTGACCTTGCCGATCCGGGGACACCGTGGCCACGGTTCGCTGTCGCCGCGACCCAGACCGGGTTCCGCGCGGTAGAGGCCGTGCCGATGCGGCTGCGTGATCAGGTCATCGGGGCGCTGAACCTCTTCCGCGCCACTCCGGGTGCCTTCGAGCCAGCCGACCTGCGCATCGCCCAGGCCCTGGCCGACGTGGCGACCATCGGCCTGCTCCAGGAACGCAGCCTGCGCCGCAGCGAGACCATGGCCGAGCAACTCCAGGCCGCGCTCAACAGCCGGGTCGTCATCGAGCAGGCCAAAGGCAAGCTCGCCGAGCGACTCGGCACCGGCATGGACGAGGCCTTCCGCATGCTCCGCGACCACGCCCGCAACTCCAACCAGCGCCTCACCGACGTCGCCCGCGACTTCGTCGACAGCACCTCCGCAGACTTCCCCACCTGACCGGCCGCTAGGCCTCCAACCTGGGCCTGGCCACTGCGCTGTGTGGCCGGATGGGCCCGGAGCCCGGACCTCGCTTCGCCTCAGATCGGCACGCATCTGACCATCGGCGAAAGCGACGGCATGAAGGTATTCGGCAGTGCTCCGGCCCGAGTTGCCGCGCTGGCCCGGCATATTCCCCAGGTTCGGTCGCGTCCAAGTCAGCCCCGGGCCGGGTACTCTATCGCTAGGCACAGGCCGGGCCGCGTCTCCCTCTGACGAGAGGCGGGCCCGGATCGCCGCTCGGGACCCCGGCGGCACATCACCACACTGGTCCCGATGTGCTTCCTAGGAGTTACTGGTGCCATCCCTTGACGCAGCACCCAGCCTGCCAGGGTGGCAGGCGCAGCCGGATCCCGCGCCAGCCGCGGCGCAGTGCGGCAGCGAATACGCGCAGCTGTCCCGGCAGGTAAGGCACGCAGGGCTGCTGGACCGCCGCCCGCGGTACTACGCGGGGAAGATCGCTGCCACCGTCGTGCTGCTGGCCGCCGGGTGGGCGGCCTTCGTCCTGGTCGGCGATTCGTGGTGGCAGCTGGCCGTCGCCGCGTTCCTGGCCGTCATGTTCACGCAGGTCGGTTTCCTGGGTCACGACGCCGGGCACCGCCAGATCTTCCGCTCCCGTAAGGCCAACTACGTCATCGGCGTCCTGCTCGGCAACCTGGGAATCGGGTTGAGCTACGGCTGGTGGGTCGGCAAGCACAACCGCCACCACGCCCACCCCAACCAGGAAGGCGCAGATCCCGACATCGCGATCGGCGTCCTGGCCTTCACCGAACCCCCGGCCGGCGAGGCCGGGTGGCTGGCCCGGCTGACGTTCCGTTTCCAGGCCTACCTGTTCTTCCCTATGCTGCTCCTCGAAGCGGTCAGCCTGCACGTGGCCAGCATCCAGTCGCTGACCAGCCGCGCCCCCCGTTACCGGGCCTGGGAGACGGGTCTGCTCGCGGTGCATTTCGCGGCTTATCTCGCAGTGGTATTCCTGGTCCTCTCCCCCGTCAAGGCGGTGGTGTTCGTCCTCGTACAGCAGGGCCTGTTCGGCCTGTACCTCGGCTCCTCCTTCGCCCCGAACCACAAGGGCATGCCCATCCTGGACGCCACCGACCGCAGCGGCTTCCTGCAGCGCCAGGTGCTCACCTCCCGCAACGTCCGGGGCGGCAGGCTGACCGACCTCGCCCTCGGGGGCCTCAACTACCAGATCGAGCACCACCTGTTCCCCTCCATGCCCCGGCCCAACCTGCGGCACTCCCAGGCCCTGATCCGGGCCTTCTGCCAGGAGCGGGAACTGCCCTACTGCGAGACCAGCCTGGCTGACTCCTACGCCCAGGCGCTGCGCCACCTCAACCGCGTCGGCCAGCTGGCCGGGGCGCCGCGCCAGGCGAGGGGTAAGCCTGGCGCAGAACCGGGGTTCGTCGGCGGCTCCCCTCCATAACCGTCCTCACCCGCCGCCAACTGGCTGTCATTTCCCATGCGAGCAGAAGGCGCGTATTGTAAAGAACATTGCTCCGGACCCTGGCGGCTGCATCACCGGTAATTGCCGTGACGCAGCAGGGACCGGAGTATTTTTCATGAACGGGCTACCGCTTACCTGGCCGTCCCGCCGATATTGAGGAGCCCGCAACGAGCGTTATGGCCTGAATATTTCTAGCTTGCCCTCAGGCCTGCGGGCTCGTCCTCATTCACGCCCGCCGCACCTCCCCCGCCACCGATATCCTCAGCGGCCACCCGGACCGCGCACCAGCCCCCGGGCCGGATAGCCGTCCGCAATGGCCGCTCCCCCGCCCAGCAGCCGCCCACTGGCAACCTCGCCGCCCACCCCGGCAGCCCGGGCATCCGCTCCGCGTGAGCAGGTCCGGCCGCGCCGCTCGGACAGCACAGACGCGACCAGAAGTGGCTCTATAATGTAGGTCTACGCTGTATTTCTACGGAGCATCACATGATTATTATCATCGGGCTCGTTGTCCTCATCGCCGCGGTGATCGCCGGCGTCGCGGGCGTTCTCGCGAACAGTGGCAGTTCACACGCGCTTACCCATGGGTTCGCCGTGTTCGGCTTCCATGTGACTGGCTCCACCGGGACCCTGTTCCTCTACGGCATCGTGGTTGGGGTGATCGGCCTCTTCGGGCTGAGCCTGCTGCTGGCTGGAGCACGGCGCACCTCCCGGCGCGGCCACGCCGCCCGTCGCGGCCTCAAGCAGTCCCGCCAGGAGACCGCCACCGCCAGCCAGGCCCGTGACGATCTCCTCGACGAGCGCGAGGCGACCCGCGCGTCCGCTGCGGGCACACCGTCGAACAGCACCCCCCACCAGTCCGAGGCCAGCGGCAGCCGCTGGGGCCGCCTGCCACGGTTCGGGCACCGGCCTGCCGCCTCCGGCGCCGGCGCTGGCCCAGAAGCCAGCCAGCCCACCGCCGATGTGGCAGCGGATTCGCCCCGGCCGGCGGAGTCATCCGCGAACGGCAGCCGGCCGTGACCATCACCGGGTAGCCGGGCGCCAGGCTCATCCGCTCACCCGAATTCCCCGTCCGCAGAGCTGACCCGCCAAACGGGCAACCCCGTACCGGGCGGCGCGAAACCCAAAGGAGCCATTCATGTTTTTCAGTTTCGGAGCAATTATCGTAATTGCAGTCATCGTGCTTGTCGTGCTGTTTGTGCGCAGGCACTGACTTCGCTGGAGCGCCTTTACCGTCCCACGATGGAACCTGACCGTTCACTCAGGATCCAGGACGGTGAAGGCGTTTTTCTGACCAAATCAGCGGTGCACGATCGTTTCGCCTAACGTCCTTCGCGCAGGCGTCTCTGGCTGTGGTCCTCGCCGGGGGAAGGCAGTGTGGTGGCCAGGCCCGCCAGGAGGATGTCCAGGCCCCGTTCGAGCTCGGCGGCGCCGTCGTAGGAGGCCAGGACAGACGCCAGGCTGCGCAGCAGCGGGAACTCGCTGATGGGCAGCCGGTGCAGGCCCAGGCGCAGCACGTCGTCGGTCTCCTCCGGCTTCTCGACAACTTCCTGCAGTTCGTTGAGGACATGGCCGTGCAGGAAACCGAACAGGGCCCGGTAGATGTGCAGGGCATCGGGGCCGCTGAAGCCGGCCTGAGTCAGCAGCGCGAGAACGTCTTCGAGCGGGCGCAGCGTGCCCGGCGGGCGGAGCGCGAGCGGGGTCGCCAGGGGACGGGTGACCATCAGCGGTACCACGTGCGGGTGGGCCAGCGCCAGGCGGCGGTAGTCCCGGGCAATCGCGCGCAGCTGCGCCGCCCAGTCAGGGTCGTCCGGGTCCACCTTGAGCTGGGCCAGCACCGTCTCGGCCACGCCATCCAGCAGGGCCGCCTTGTTCGGCGCGTGCCGGTAGAGGATCATCGGGTCCCGGTTCAGCGCGCTGGCCAGACGGCGCATGGACAGCCCTTCGGCCCCGTCGCGGTCGATGATCTCCAGCGCGGCGGCCAGCACCACGTCGCGGGTGATCTTGCCGTCCCCGCCCGCGCCGGCGGCGCGAACCGTGCGGTCGTCCCTCGGGGACGTCATCGGGGTAGCACACTCAGCTCCAGCAGCAGATAATGTTCTTCCGATCCAGATCTACGGCGCGAGCCCTTCATGCCTGAGTACGCCTCGCGTAGGCCTACATCGTAAGTGCGGGCTGAACATCGCGGGCCTCCCGCCCTCATGTCCCCCTTGCCCGCGGTCGCCGGATCTCATCCCAATCGCCAGGGAGAGCGTTCACAATGTCACCGCTTCTGTATGAGAGGCGCCGGTTCTACCGCCCTTGGGATGCCAATTTCGAGTTGGTGTCGGAAATAAGAAATAAGCAATTACCCCAGCGATTGAACCCAGTTTGCGATGACGTGAACAATGCTGCTGGGGGACGCCCTCGCAGGCACCCCCTCCTCCCCGGCCCCTCAAAGCCCGGGATCAACATTGTTAACATCGTAGACTAACACTGTTGACAACGGTCGTTAATGGGTGTTTACTGTAGATACAGCGCAAGTCTCCGAAGTAAATTCATGATCTTATTCTCGGCCGGGCCGCAGGCAGGCGCTCAGACCCGCCTAATGGCCAGCCGGCTACCGCTGCTCCTGCGGTGTGTCCTGACTTCCTCGCGCCACCGGGTTGGGCTACACGCCCGGGGCGCGAGGCTTCAGCGATGGGATAGCCACCAGCCCACCCTGGAGCAGGGACATGGCTGCTCGTGCTTGCGCCCGGGTCCGCACACAATCCGCAGTTGGAGGCACCGCATGGCCGAGCATGATCTGCGTCAGAGCCTCGAGGTCGGCGATGATGACCGCACAGTCGCCACGGCCGAGGTGACCACCTCTGAGGCATCCGGCGGCACCGCCCGGGTGTCTTTGCAGGCCGAGTCCGGCCACATCACCCCGGGCCGTCGGGCTAGCCTCGTTGATGCCGTGCTGGACCTTCCCGAGGTCCGGGAAAGCGCACATCTGGAAGTGGTATTCCGGCTTGGCGATAGCGAATCACTGCAGCGGCTTCAGGAGCGCTGCGAGGACGTGACCACCTATCCGGCCGGGTGGAGCGCCCACTTGGATGGGAACCTTCCGTCCAGCGGTGCAGGATGGACCTCTGAGGACCCAGCCGTCCTCGAGCCTGCCGAGCGGTGATCGCTGCCGCTGAACCGTGGCGTCACCGCGGTGACGCCACGGCAATCTCCGTACGCCAGCGCGCCGGGTGCCCTGTGGCGTGTCTTAGCGGCGCGCGAACCTGCGGGACCGGCTGGATCTGCTGGACCTGCTGGACCGGCTGGTGATCAGGTGGAAGACGAGCAGCAGGACTGCCGCACCGACGATCGCCGTGATCCAGGTGGAGAGATTGAAGAAGCCCTGCAGGCTGTGGACATGGAACAGCTTGGTGGCTACCCAGCCTCCGAGCAGTGCCCCAACGATGCCGATGACGCAGGTGAGGATAAGGCCCTGTGACCTCCTGCCCGGGATCAGCATATTGGCGAGCAAGCCTGCGACCAGGCCAAGAACAATCCAAGCGATAATGCCCATAACCGACTCCTTTAGCCAGTGACGAGAGAACGCACGCGGTAGTCCGGTCATGCTTGGGCAGATCGCAGCGGGGAGGAGAAACGTCCCCTGAGTTGGTCACCCTCTCTCGGTCCGCGGCGTCTGGCCGGCATCGTTTCCGTGCACGAAAAAATCCGGGCCCTGCTGTGCCCCACGATATTTCTCGGGTGCAGATGCCAGGGTCCGGAGCGAATCACCTCATTCTACCCTTCCCGGGTCTCCGCGCCTAGAGCATCCGACGCCAACGGGAGCCTTTTTTTGCCGTCTGCCGGCGCTGGCTCACGGGGAAGCAAAGGCCCTGTAGCCTCACTATCGTAGGTATTTGCGTCACCTTGTTCATCCGTGCCTGGTGACGTGCCAAAACTGCCCCGGACCTCGGCGGTTCTCCTGGCCTTCTGTGAGCCGAGGCGAGCATGACAGCAATGACCGCGATTTACTCCCCAGCAGTATCCCCCGAGGACAGACAGGTCCCGCCTGTCCTGGCAGGCGAGGTGCTCCGGGAAACGCTGGGCGGGCTGGACGACCAGGAATTGCTGAGCATCGTCGGCTCGCTGGAGGGGACGAGCCAGTCGCGTGCCAGGGCGTGTGAGCTGCTGGTAGCCCGTCACCGCCGGCTGGTGTTCTCGTGCGTGCAGCGGTACCGGGGCGGCCCTGAGCCGGCCGAGGACCTGATGCAGGTCGGGTACATCGGCCTGATGAAGGCGATCGGCCGCTTCGATCCGGCGGTCGGCGGCAACCTGGCCGCATACGCGCAGGCGTGCATCAGCGGCGAAATCAAGCGGTACTTCCGGGACAAGTGCTGGCCGGTCCACGTCAGCCGTCCCGTGCAGGAACTGGTCCTGGAAGCCCGCAAGGCAACCAGCCAGCTGACCCAGGACCTGGGCCGGGCGCCGACCCACTCCGAGATGGCCCGCCACCTGGGAGTCAGCAGTGGCGATCTGCGGGACTCACAGCGGGCAGAGCTAGCCTTCCGGCCATCGTCGCTGGACGCGCCGCTGCCCGGCCCTTCCGGGATAGCCACCCTCGCGGACGTCCTCGGTGCGGAGGACCACGCGCTGGAACACATGCTCGGCATGCGGGCCGTCGCCGCGCACTGGGGCGAGCTGGCCCCGCGTGAGCAGAGGATTCTGCGGATGCGTTTCCACGACGACATGACGCAGGCACAAATTGGCCAGCAGCTCGGCATCTCCCAGATGCACGTCTCGCGGCTGAGCACCCACGCTCTCGGCTACCTCCGCCAGCGCATGCTCGGCTAGCAGATGAGCGGTCCGGGCGCCTCAGGCGGGGGCAAACCGGAGCCTCAGCCCGAGCTTGCGCAGGACCGAGATGAACCACAGGGTGGACGCGCCGGTCCCCGCGACGACGAGCCCCACGGTGGCGACCGTGGAGAGCATCAGGAATACGGCCGTCGGCTCCGTCACCATCAGCACCGCCAGGCTGGCCGTCAGCAGGAGGAAGATGCCCGCCCACAGCCAGGTCGCCCTTTGGAAGAAGCGGTGCAGGCCAGGTTGGTGGGTAGCCGGCTGCCGCAGCGCGACTACTTCAGCCGCGAGTTTGGCGACCAGCGGGTTCGGGCCGCGTGCTGTCCGGGCGAACAGGACGCACATGCAGAGGTTCGCGAGCGGGAACTGCAGCAGGAACAGCCAGAGGTCCCCGGTGGCGAGCACCATCGCCGTCTGCACCGTGAGCACCACGGCGGAAATCGTCAGCAGGCTGGGCACCGATCCGGTCGCGACCTTGCGGATGACCGCGGTGAGCCAGATGGCCACGAGCCCTGCGACCAGGCCCGCGTCGCGGCCGTCGAGCCAGGCGGCGGCCGCGTAGGCCGCGACAGGCAGCCCCACGGACTCGGCCAGGTTCCAGCCCGCGGTGAGGAGCAGCCGCAGCGGCCTGGGGAGTTCCAGGTCTTCGCCCATCCGGGGATCAGCGGCCGGCGGAGACCCACCGATGTCATGACGTGCTCGCAGCATGGCGGCGATCACCTGTCCCGCCTCGCGGAGGTATGAAATGCAGCGAGGCGGTCTCGGGACGTGGCGTCTGGTCCAGACCCGGCCGGGAACTCGTTCAGGCTGCCTGAGCAGTGCACCTATGAGCGTACGCCGTTGTGCCGCTCAGAGGGCCCTGGCCGCCGTTTCGATGAGCTGGACCGATTCCTTTCCCAGGCGCGGCAGGTCCCGGAAGACGCGGCCTGACCTGCCGGCGGAGCCCGGACCGAGCTGCCCGGGCGGGGCTAGCCGTCCCGGCCGCCCGCAGACGGGGTGACCAGGTCGTGGTCGAAGGCGAACACGACCGCCGAGGCCCGGTCGCGCAGCTGCAGCTTGGTGAACAGGTGGTTGATGTGCGTCTTGACCGTTCCCTCGCTGACCACCAGGGCGGCGGCGATCTCGCCGTTCGTCCTGCCCTGGCCGATGAGCGCGAGCACCTCGCGCTCGCGGCTGGTCAGGGAGTCCAGCCCGGTGTCCCGACCGGCCCCCGGCGGCGCGGCCGTCCGGTAGGCGGCCAGTACCCGGCCAGTCACCGCCGGGTCGAGCCACGCGCCGCCGCCCGCGACCTCGCGCACGGCCCGGTGCAGGTCCTCGGCGGGCACGCCCTTCAGCGCGAAGCCGGACGCGCCGGCCCGCAGCATGCCGGACAGCACCTCGTCGTCGTCGAAGGTCGTGAGGGCCAGGACAGGCGGGCTGCTGTCGCGCCGGCGCAGTACCCGGGTGGCCTCCACGCCGCCGACCGCGGGCATCCGCACGTCCATCAGGACCACGTCGGGGCTCAGGGACTCGACCGCCGCGATTACCTCGCTGCCGTCGGCGCACTCACCGACGATGTCGAAGCCGAACTGGGGGCGCAGGATGCCACGCAGCCCGGTGCGTACCAGCTCCTGATCGTCGACCAGCAGCACCCGGATCATGCCGTCCCCGCTCCCCGCCGGCTGCCGGGCCCGGGGAGTGTGGCCCGGACCAGCCAGCCCCGTCCGCCCGGGCCGGCCTGGCAGCTTCCGCCCAGCGCTTCGGCCCGCTCACGCATGCTGATCACGCCCACTCCGCTGCCGGCGCCCGGTTCGGCGGCCGTATCGACAGCCAGTCCTACTGTGTCAGCCTCGACGCTCAGGTGCACCGCGGTCGGCGAGCCGGGCGCATGCTTGACCGCGTTGGTCAGAGCCTCCTGCAGGATGCGGTAGACCGCCAGCCCGGTGGTGGCCGGCAACCGGCCAGGATCACCGTCGACGGTGAGACTGACGCCGGCACCGGCGGCCCGGAACCGGTCCACCAGCGCGGGCAGGTCGGCTGCCCCCGGTAGCGGGGCCGTCCGTCCCCCGTCTTCGCCGTGATGCAGCATCCCTACGGCCAGCCGCACCTCGGCCAGGCTTTCCCGGCCCAGCCGCTCAGCCTCGGCCAGCGCCCGCGCGGCGTCGTCAGGGTCGTGCTCCACCGCCAGCCTCGCGCTCGTGACGTGCAGGAGGGAAACCGTGAGAGTATGCGCGATGACGTCGTGCAGCTCGCGGGCGATGCGGTTGCGCTCCTCGGCCCGGGCCCGCTCGGCCAGGCCTTCCTGGGCCACCCGGAGCTGCACGACCAGGTCGATCTCGTGACGGATCAGCAGGGCGGCCAGGACGCTGAGCGTGGTGCCCGCCATCCACGCACCCCAGCCGGGGTCAGGCACGATCCAGATCCATTCGACGGCGAACAAGGTCATCGCGAGGGCCCAGTACACCGGGCCGGTGCGGCGTCCTCCGGTGAGCACGCACCAGGCACCGAGCAGGCACACGGCGAACCAGCCCACGTTGCTGGACATGCCGTGCCCGAGGACAGCGATCCCGGCGGTGGCCGCCGCCGCGTACATCAGCAGCGGCCTGCGGCGCAGGACAAGCAGCACCGCGGCGCCGATGGCCACCACCGCGGCGGCTGCTGCGGCCACCGGGTTCGGGTCCAGGGGGACGAGCCCGATCGCGACGAACACCGTGAACACGGCCAGGGCCAGCCATCTCGCCGCCCGGGGGAACACGACCGGGCGCCCGTCACCCGTGTCGCCGCTCATACCCCGGATGCTACGGCCGCCTGGCCGCCACCAGCCGGTCCCGGGAGCGCCGGCTCGCCGCGAAGGGCGCCGACAGGGCGAACAGCACGGCTCCGTACGGGCCGGCCACCCACAATGGCCACGGGTAGATCAGGTGGGCGGTGGTGAGGCTGACCAGGCCCCAGACGACCACGTTGACGGACACGGCGGTCAGCCAGATCGTCCACAGCACCCTGAGGACCGCGGGGAGGCCGGCGAAGGCCGCGACGAGGCAGTACCGCGAGGCCGTGGCGCGAGGAGCCGCGGGTGCTGCAGCGCCCGGGCCGATGGCCGGCCCGGCGGCGGGCAGGTCGGCGTGCAGCGGGACGAGATCGCCGTGGGTCACCGCCCGGTACGCCAACTCCATCCGGTCCACGTACTCATCCATCCGCAGCCGGCCGTCCCCCACCGCCGCGCGCAGCAGGTCCACGACCTCCTGCCGGTCGTGGTCCGATGCCCGCATCGCCTGCCGGTCGTCCATCCTGCACCGCCTCCGCCTGATGTCCGGGTTCTGGCTCACCTCCAGCGTGGCCGGCCGAGGACCCCCGCGCATCGGCCCCTGGGTAGAACCGCATCTCGCACCCAGGGTGGAGAATGACCAGCCAGCCGCGGCGGTAGCATCCCGTGTCGTGGCTGAGCCGGGAGTGGTCCGCAGGTTCAATGTCCGTATCCCGTTGCGTGAGGGCATCACCCTCTCGGCTGACCTGGCCCTGCCTGAGACGCTGCCCGCGCCGGCGGTGGTCGTGCGCACGCCGTACGGCAAGACGGGCGAACGGCAGTCCCAGCGCGCCGCCTCGTTCGCCCGGGCGGGCTACGCAGCGGTCTTCGCCGACGTCCGCGGCCGCGGCGACTCCGGCGGTGTCTTCCAGCCGTACCGCCACGACGGCCCGGACGGGGCTGAGGTCATCGCGTGGGCCGCGGCGCAGGAATGGTGCTCCGGTGACGTCGCGACGTGGGGGGCCAGCTACGGCGGGCGGATCCAGTGGCTGACCGCGCTGGAACAGCCTCCAGCGCTGCGGGCCATGGTGTGCCTGGTGACGCCCAGCGACCCGTTCGTGGAAATCCCCACTGGCCTGCCCACTCCGATGCACATCAACTGGCACCGGTTCACCGACGGCCGGATGCCGCAGTTCCGGGACGACGTTGACTGGATGGAGGTCTACGGGCACCGCCCGCTGCTGACGATGGACGAGGCGGCCGGGTTCGCCTCGCCCAACTGGCGGGAGGAACTTCGGCACCGCACCCTGGACGAGTGGTGGGAGCCGGTCCGCTACCAGCACCGCATCGGCGAGATCGACGTGCCCGTGCTGCATATCTCGGGCTGGTACGACGACGAGGAGATCGGCACCCCCGCCAATTTCGCGGCCATGGTGGCGGCCGGGCGGGCGGGCCAGCGGCTGCTGATGGGCCCGTGGGGACACGCCGTGAACACGACACGCACCCTGGGCGAGATTGACTTCGGCCCGGATGCGGTGATCGACATGGACGCGTACGTCCAGGCGTTCCTCGATGAGCACGTCAGGGGGGTCAGGCCGGAACCGCGCCCGGCGCCCGTCCGGATCTTCGTCATGGGCGCCGGCGAGTGGCGCGACGCGGAGACCTGGCCCCCGGCCGGGGCGGTGTCCAAGGTCTTCCATTTTTCCAGCGGCGGCCGTGCTCACAGCCGGTTCGGCGATGGGCGGCTGGCTCCCGCCGCAGTCACGGCCGACGAGCCACCGGATGAGTGGACCCATGACCCCGGCCGGCCGGTCCCGTTCATCACCAGCGCGAGCAGCGCCCAGATCGGCGGCCCGGATGACTATCTCGGCGTCGAAAGCCGCGGCGACGTCCTGGTGTTCACGAGCGATCCGCTGACGGAGCCCCTCGAGATCATCGGCCCGGTGAAGGTCGTCGCCCACGTGGCTACCTCGGCCGCCGACACCGACATCACGGCCAAGCTGGTGGACCTGCACCCGGGCGATTTCGCGCAGCGGCTGTGCGACGGGATGGTGAGACTGCGCTACCGGGAGGGATTCGACCGGGAACAGCCCGTGGTCCCCGGCGAGGTCTACGAAGTGGAGATTCCCCTGTGGGACACGTGCGTGCGATTGCCCGCCGGGCACCGCCTCCGGGTGGAGATCGCATCCTCGGCGTTCCCCAAGTACGACGTCAACCTCGGCACGGGCGGGGACATCATCACCGAGACCGCCGGGGTTCCCGCCACGAACCGGCTCTGGCACACGCCGTCCCGCCCGTCGCGGCTGATCATCAGCTGACTCGGGCCTGGCCGTCGGGATAACCGGCCAGGCCCGAGGTCACGCTCGAGGGGATTTACGGGTTGTAGGGCTTCCCGTCGTAGCGGTTGCCGGACACCCGCGGGTGGATGGCCGCCGCATACGAGAAGACGTCGACGGGCCGCACCCACGCTGGTGCGGGCGGGTTCGGCAGCGAACTGGTGCTGTCCAGGGGCGAGTAGCCAGCTCCGCTGATCTTGTTGGCGCAGATGACGTCACGGTTGCCCGTGTCGCTGACGCCGGCCTGGTCCCCCACGTAACCGGAGGTCGTGACCAGCCCGCTGATGTTGGCGTCAGCCGACGGCACACCGCCCGGGTAACCGTGGCTGTTACTGATGGTGTTGAAGCAAGCCACATCGCGCGTGGGCCTGGGTGCCGACTGGTTGCACTGCGCGTTCACGTTGAAAAGCGTGATGCCGACGTCGTTGTTGCCCAGCCGGTTGCCGATCAGGCTCGCATCACGCACCAGCCCGGACTGGGGATCACCCCCGCTGCAGCTCGCGCCACCCCCGTAAACCAGGATTCCGCTGGACGACGCCTCGCCCTTTCCGGTGTAGTTGTTGCCGGCTCGCGTGGCTGCGCGCCGGGCGGTTGCTCGTAGGCTGGGATCGTGCGATCACGGACCTTAACGGCAGCCCCCGCAGCCCCACCGTCCAGGGAGCCGCGGTGACCGAGCCGGAGTGGGCGCCCCCGGGAGTGGAGACCAGGCGGGCGAACGTGGCCCGCGTCTATGACTACTGGCTGGGCGGCACGCACAACTACCTGGCCGACCAGGACGTGGCCCGGGCGATCGCCGCGGTCGAACCGGCCGCGCCGCTCATCGGCCGGGCCAACCGCGCGTTCATCGGCCGGGCCGTCCGGTTCCTGGCCGCGAACGGCGTCCGCCAGTTCCTGGACATCGGGTCCGGCATCCCCACCCAGGGCAACGTGCACGAG
>Ga0182024_10003947_pt1 | contig 34685 bp, 30 predicted proteins | sample P32metaG_FD_120480 | JGI IMG/M metagenome (GOLD analysis project Ga0182024, IMG submission 120480) | Permafrost microbial communities from Stordalen Mire, Sweden - P3-2 metaG (Illumina Assembly) | ecosystem: Environmental > Terrestrial > Soil > Wetlands > Permafrost | place: Sweden: Stordalen...
CAGAAAAAGTTCAAATCGAAAAATCTCAAAACCCCGGTTAACTTATCCACTCTCAGAGCTTTGGCGGGAATCCAAAACCCATCTCCCGGACAGCAGTGATCGATGGTAGACACATAAACGGCATGACAAGCGGGAGCAGCTTTCGCTCGTTCTGCGGCCTTGGCCCGACTTAACTGAGTTGCAACTTGCCGTTTGCGGAATCAAGAGCGGAATCAAGTGAAAGCTCCTCTTTCAAAGCGAGTTGATCGATGTTTGAATCCACTAATGCTATGCGTGATTTTGTGACGGCCTCGTGGGATGCAAGGGCACGCTCCCGCAAACCGTCGTCTTGGATTGCCGCAATATAATTTCGCATCGCCCATCCGCTCCTGGTTGTTTCGAAGTCGGCGTCTTGCTTCATAGACCTCACCAGACGGATGTGAACGGCAATCTGGTTATTGACTACGATCTCCGTGAGTGGTGGATTGTTTTCGGCGATAGTCTTTCTTAGTTCATCATCGTTGCGTTCGTGCTCGGCATCAAATTTCTTTTGCCATTCTTCAGACGCCTTTTTCAAACGCTCCCTGAACTCGCTTTCCCGCACATTGACCTGAACAACATAATCATTGGCCTCACGCTGTTGATAGGTATCGGGACATCGGTACGGTCGTCCTTTTACTTCCGATGGCACCAACGTACCATCGGGACATTTGAAAAGGCTTTCCGTTTCCTGCCCGAAAGTGACCACGGCGAAGGCCAAAACGAATAGGCAAGTTTTCATGCTGGTGTCTCCAATCCGCTAGGATAGCCCGTTTTGGACACTCTCCGATATCGACCAAATCCCGGTGTGGCGTACCCGGTAAGATTGGCGATAGATGACATTTTCTTCAGAACTTCGATAAATCAAGCGACGTGTCGCCGTGGATATAGGCCGTTATCTCGGTTCCCTCTGGGATCGTTACGTCCTTTCCATGCTGAAGTAAAAATAGTGGTGCAACCGGCCAGACGATTATTGCTGTGACCGTCATCTCGGTTGCCATGCGTCCGACGTGTCCGTTACCGTTTGCGTTTTTGACACCACGCAATGAAACCTTTTCGCCGTCCGCAAGCCTGACAGAGTCAAGGGCGACGTTCAACTTTCCACCACGCCCCATTCTTCTTTTCGGTTCGGCTGTAACGGTTCCCCATGCGTGAGAGCCTTTCGGAATTACAACACGGTCTCCGATTTCGATTTCTTCCACAACATCGAAGTTCACCCTTTCATTCGTGCTGCCGTCTGCCGACGAAAGACTATCTTTCAGACGAAGTCTAACGGGAGTTCCGTCTTCCAGCGTCACATGAATGGCAGGAACCGGCACAGGCACAGGTGCCACGACTGCGACAGGGGCCACGGGAACCGGCTGAACTGGTGGGACTGGTTGCGGGGCTATTGTCATTTTCGCCACGACTGGAACCACGGGGCTAACCGTGGGCTAACCGGCGATTGATCGACACCGTTATATTCTCGATCATGAATCGCCTTCATGATTTGTTCAGCGTCACTGGCAGATGCACCTGCATTCAGAAGGCGGGCGATTTCGTCACGGTCCACGAACAATTGAACCGTGGGTGCTGTCCTGATTGTTCGGACAATGGTCGCCACCGGAACGCCACCCGAAATCATGGCCTGAATCGTGGAATTTGTCATTGGCCGGTTCTGGCCTTCAGCCGGAACCAGTGCGCTCGATGTCACGAGAAACGCCAGCACCAGAATTGTGTTTTTCACTGCCGTTTTTCCTCCGATGACCAAGACCATAACTCGATATGGACTATCCGGCAAGATTGACAATGGATTACGGTCTCTGGGCTGTTGATCGAGACCGTATATTGGCGCACTCGGAACAGGGTGTCAGATTTTCGCCTTGTATTCGCTCCGTCAGCGTGGTAAATTTCAGTCATGCAAAGCACTTCTGGTGATAGTCTTGTCGAGGTCATCCTCGGACAAACTTGCTCGAAATGTGGGAACGAAATTAACATGCCGTTGGATGCGAGGGTCACCCACACTAGTACTCGTGGAAGCGTGATCGTCGCTGGCCTGTGTTCACACTGCCAATCTGAGGTCGAAGTTTTGGCGAAAGCTTCCTGAAATGTTTCGTTCAGCCTGAAATCTGACGAATTATCTTCGCAAAAACGCCCTGTAGAGCTTTTGAAGGCCGTACAGGGCGCTGAGCGCTTGAACTGGCGGAACCGGGTTTAGCCGGCTGACCGCCTTGTGTTTTCAACAACTAAGGTGGTTCCGATCTGAAAATGGCACCAAGCTGCTGGATTTCGGCCTAGCGAAGCAACGAACCGGCCTCGCACCGACGAAGTGACCGTAGCCCGCTGGCGGGCAGATCACGGGGATACTGCATTACATGGCGCCGGAGCAGGTGCCGGTTATCGGCTTTGGGTGTCGAGTGTGGCTTGAGCTGCTTCGGCCACCAAGCGCAATGCGCGATTCACCGATTTAGCATCGGGAAAGAAGGCCGCCAGATCCGGTTCTATCAAAACCAAATTGCTGCCCGAGGTTGCACGTGCGTAGTACTTACCGCGAACACCCAGGCCCAATCGGCTGAGGTCGTACTCCGACCGCATCTCGCTAGTCGATTTTCGGTTCGATGCCTTCTTCATATTGCTTACGCTCCGCCCGGCTCGCCGGTCGCGCGCCGATGATTCGCATCCGTCCGGCGCGCTCGCAGTGAGAAATGAACAAGAGCCTTCCCTGACTAGTATGCCCTATAGTGATCTCGCGAAACTCATCGTCGGAGTGGTCCGGGTCGGCAAAGGTGAGAGCCGCGCGGTCGGTAAAGACCGTTGCGGCCTGTTCGAACGTCACACTGTGTTTGCGTGCGTTGGCCGAAGCTTTTCTCTCGTCCCATTCAAAGACCACGCCTGCAAGTTTACTGAATCGGAAACCATTGATGAGGGCAGACCATATTAAATACTGATATTGTCAGCCATGGAGACAGCGCGCAAAATCACCATTGAGGTGCCACCCGAACTTCTCGATAAGGCGCAGAAGGCCACAGGCGCCGGCATCACGCAGACGGTCCGCATCGGCCTGCAGTTGGTCGCGGCATCGCAAGCCTACGCGCAGTTGCGCCAACTCCGGGGAAAGGTTCGCTTCTCGCGAGCGTTGGCAGACCTGAAGACCGATCGATGATCGCAGCTGATACCAGCACCTGGATCGCCTTCAGGGAGACGACGACGCCCGGCTGCTCGATAAGGCGCTGGAGGATCGGCAAGTGCTGATGGTGCCTGCTGTGCTTACGGGGCTTTCGCCGAAGCTCGCGGCCTCGATATCGTGTTTATTGCGTCGCCGCGGAGCGCCAGCCTTCGGCGTAGGTTTCGCGAACGACTTTCGAATAAGGCACGGGGCTCACAATCGCCCGGATCTCCGTCTGCTTATGGCGCTCAACGGTAGTCTTCCCCGATCCGCCGCCCTCTTCGCCCCATACGAGTGAGAGTTCGGTACCGATCTCGACATCGGGATCCACGACGCCTAACGAAAGCATCGACGATTCGTTGTAGCTGTAGCCGGCAAACATTGAGAATCCTACCGTCTTCCCGCCTTTCAGCAGCTTGTCGTACGACGCCGAGGCGTAGTTTGACAACGGCAGGTCGATGTACTTGTACTTTTCGACGCCGGGTTCGAACATCGATCTGAATATCCTGCCGACATCGTCCGCGTTCCAGGCGTACGTCACTTTCTTTCGATGCGGCTTACCGGCGATTTTCTCAAGGGCTTCTTTGCCGATGAAATCATGGTCGAATTTCACGAACGGACCGTAACCCAGTTCGTAGGGCGTCAGGTAATAGTCTTCGATGTTCGGGGAATTGAAACTGCCGCCCAGTGAACCCGTGCCCTCATAACTCGACGCGGGCAGCCACTCGCGATACGCTTTCATCTTGTCGCCCGTATAGACGGCGGGAAGTGGCGAAGGAATCCACCCCGATTCCAGCGTGTTCGTGGCATAAGCTCGGGAGCCTACCTGAACCAGACCAAATTCCTTGCCGGCTTCGACAATCGCGGCACGGACTTCCTCGCCTTCCGCGTATGGCCCGAAAACTTCCAATCCGGGTGCGCCCGCCATGCCGTGACGCAGAGCGCGGACCTTCCGTCCCCCGATCGTGATCTCGTCCATGGTGAAAAACTTGATGTCGGGGATCGGACCGCCATTCAGTTTTTCGATCACCTGCTTGGCGTTCGGCCCCTGAATCTGATAGCGGTAAGAAACGCGAGAGACCGGCTTCCCCATCGGGCGCGAAGGAGATCTGTCGTCCTTCGTGGTCTTGACGTCGTAGCCGCCTGTCGCGGCATGGAATTCAATCCAACTGGCGGACGGCGCACGCCCGACGAAAACCAATTTATTCTGTTCGAGATGAAACAGAATCCCGTCGCCAATTACATGGCCGCTGTAGCTGCACGGGACGAACTGTTTGGCGCGATTGACCGGAAACTTCGCAAAGCTGTTAATGGCGAGATGGGAAAGCATCTTGAGAGCATCGGGGCCCTCGATATAGATGTCCACCATGTGATGAGACTGGTCGAATAGAACCGCGGAGTCCCGCCAGGCGCGCTGCTCGTCGCGCCAGTTCGTGAACTCGGGCGCAACCACCGGATAGACATAGGCGCCTATCTTCGAATTGCGCAGCAGGTCGACCGGGCTTTTGACAGTTTTTAATAAAGATTCCAGATTCGGATTATTCATAGATATTAGGCAAACGCAAACTTCGAAGTGTAACACAAAGGCGGTTACCGTCCGGCATCGCGGTAGACGGCGGCGGCTGTTGCGTTGCTCCATTTCGGCGGCTCCGGATTGTCCGCAATGGCGACGATTCCGGCGGCGACGCCGCGATCGACTTTCGCCATGTTGGCGTAATCGATCTTCTCCCATTTGTCACCGAGCGCATGATAGTCGGAATACTCGGCGGCGACCGCGATTGTATGCGCCACCACGCCGCGCAGCGCGAAGGCGTAATTGTCGCTGCGGTCGAAGTAACTGTCCGCGTCCTTCAGCTTCCAGGTACTTATGCCTTCCGCCTTCGCGGCGCTGCCCACGATCTCCGGCAGATTTGAGTACGATGGGCCGGTGAAAGTGAAAGCCAGGATTCGTTTGCCGCTCTTTTCATCTGTGCGCCCCATCTGCTCCAGATTGATGTTCGCTACCGTGTCCTTCAACGGGACCAACGGATGCTCCGCGTAGTAGTAAGAGCCGAGCAGCCCTTCCTCTTCGCCGAAGACCGTCATGAAAAGAATGCTGCGCTTCGGGTGCGGGTTCAGTGCGGCCAGAGCACGGGCTATTTCGATCACGGATACGGTTCCGCTGGCATTATCGTTCGCGCCGTTGAAGATGCCTCTGGGGCTCTTGCCCAGGTGATCGTAATGAGCGGTCACGAGCAGGTATTGATTGCGCAGCGCGGGGTCCGAACCTTTGAGCAGCGCTGCTACATTTCGCAGCACGGCTTCCTTCAGAGCGGGTTTGGCGAGGTGCAGCGTTACCGCCATGTCGCCGCCGTCCGACAGGAGCGCGGCGGCCTCGGAACGGCGAATGCGAATCACCGGCGCATGGTTGCCATCCGCTTCGTCGAGAAACGTGTCTCTCCTGCGCGGGATGTCGATTGTCTTGCCCACGATCAGAATCAGTGCGGGCTTTCTGGCCTGAAGCTCATTTAGGAAGGTCTCGGTGCCGTAGCGGCGCTCATCGCCCGCCACCACCTTGCCGGCGATCGGCGGAATCGCACCATTGCCGGGGAGCTTAAGGACCGGCGCGCTGGTCAGATCCAGACCCGCGAGGGATCGCACCCGTACGTCGTCCCGGCTCACCTTAATTCCCTGGCCGCCCGACATCAGGACCAACTGGAAGCCTTCCATGTTGACCGTCGCCTCGTCGAAGTTCGCCGCCTGGAAGTAGCTGCCTCCGGCAGCAGAGTCGAGCCCCGCGCGCTGAAACTGGGCGGCTATGTAATCCGCCGCCAAGTCGAGGCCGTGCGAGGGAGTCCCGCGCCCTTCAAGTTCATCGGAGGCGAGATACGACAGATTGGCGCGCAGCGATTCGGCCGAAATACGGTCGATGGCCGCTTGTTCGGGCGCGGGCAGCTCGGCGTACGCGACGGCGCAGACGGCAAAAACGACAACCGCGATTAAACTCCGCCTCATGATTGGCCCAGCACTGCCCTGGCCGTTTCGGACGCCTTCTCCCAAAGATACCCGATATCGCTGCCGCAGCCGAGGAAACGCATGCCTCGTTCCTTCCAGAACTGAGCCAGCGCGATGGATCGCGTATGCGTTCCGGGGGCAATGCCGCGGCGTTCGCAAGTGTCGCGGACGGCTTCCATCGCCTCAATCATTTTCGGATGCTGGAAGTCTCCGGGCACACCGAGTGAAATCGACAGATCGGCCGGACCGATCATCACCGCATCGATCCCCGGGACGGAGAGAATCTCTTCCCGCGCTTCCACGGCGCGCCGTGATTCGATCTGAAGCACGGTCAGGGTATTTTCATTGATATGCTCGATGATCTCGTTGAACGGGAGCCCGGAATACTCGGTTTGAGATGGCTGGAGTCCGTAGCCGCGCACGCCGAGGGGTGGGAACTTCGTCCAGCTCAGCGCGGTTTCGAGCAGGTTGGGATCCTCCATGCGCGGGAAAATGATGCCTTGAGCGCCGCAATCCAGAGCACGCGCGACCAGGCCGTATTGCAGATCGACTACTCGAACTACAGGACAAATCCCCGCTAATTGTGCGACGCGGCAAACGTCCTGCACGGTTTCAAGATCGAAACCGCCGTGTTCGGTGTCGATGAACGCCCAATGAAAGCCAGCCGCGGCCAGCAGGCGCGGGATTTCGGGTGATCGCAACTGGCCGAAATTCATGCCGAGCTGGAGTTTCCCGGCTTTGAGGGCTTGCCTGACTGCGTTGAAGCGCATTGAGGGTTCCAGCCCGCTTTACACCACGACGAACTGATGGTCGGGGCAATCGATCCGGACAGCAGTGTAGAGTTCGTCCACCAAACCAGGCCCGAACTTCGCGATAAACGGCACGATGGAGTACAGGCGTTCCTGCAAATGCTTTTCCGGAAACACCAGGCCGTTCAATGATCGTGCATCGCGGATCGCTTGTTCGTCCCGCGCCATGATCTGCGTCGCCGTCTTGCGCGCAATCTTCCCTACCTGATACTCAATCTTGCGCCTGCTCGTACCGAGGGCTGCTGCAAGCGTAATGTCGAACTGATCGAGATCGCCCCGAAACTCGTCCAGCGCACTCGAGAAAGCGGTCTTGGTTCGATCCAGACGCGCGCGCAGTTGTTCGGGAACCAGACGCGCCGCGATCGTGTCGTGAAGCGCCTGCTCCCCCGCGAACAAATCCGTCGGACTAACGCCATAGCGGACCATCCGCTTGTGACTGCGCTCATCGAGAAGCGTGAAGCACGCGCGCGGGAAAGCGGCGGGCTGCCGGCCCGTCAGTTTGCCGTAAAGCACCTGCGACTGGGCGAGATACGCCAGTTCCGCCGGACCTCCGATATACGCCGCAGTCGGCAGAAGATAGTCCTGCACAACGGGGCGAAGAAGCGCATTCGGCGAGAGGTCCGCCGCGCGTTGTGCCAGTTCCTGTGTGGACAACTTTTGGTGGCGCAGCGAAATGCGCTGCCCGTCCCGAAGGAGAAATGCCAGCGAAGTGGTCTTGTCGACTAAAACCTGCGCGTGATAGCCGCGATCGACCAGCTCTTTGGAGCGCACCATGAGCGCATCGATCAACTCCGGCATCCTCTCCACCGCCTCGCGCATCAGGGGTGCCGCAATCTCCCGCAGCGCGCGCTGCATCGGATCGATCAGCAGCAGTCCGTAGGGCGCGAACAGTTCTTTGATCATTCGCGCAAAGGCCGACCCCATCGTTTCGCCCGGCTGGTAAGCGCGTTCCACTATCGCCACCGCGTCATCCGCGAAAGGCAGACCCGCGAGAGCGGATCGAAGCGCATCGAGCGGAACATCATGCAATGGAATTCCGCCAACCGGATGCGATCCGTTGTCCAGCGGTCCACTCATTCGGATCTTGACTGGGTGATGATCGGCGCCAAATACCCACGCATGGTCGACTTCGGCGAAGTCGTGGTCCTCAGTGGCGAGCCAGAATACCGGTACCGCGGGGACTCCGCGTTCCGTCAACTCCCGCGCGGCTTTAACGGCAGTCAGCGCCTTGTAAATCGTATAGGCAGGACCCGAAAACAAACCCACCTGTTGTCCCGTCACGATCGCTACTGTGCCCGGTTGCGCCAATGCACCGAGCGATGGATTCCCCCGATTTAGAGGCGTAAGAGCGTGAATCAGCGCTCCGCGCCGGTCATCCGGAAAATCAAACTTTGCGGCGGCTTGAAGCGTTTCGATGTCGTTGGGGCGATAGGGATAAAGATCCTCAACCCGATCAAAATGATAGATCAGGTCGGCAAAAAGCCTCGTCGTTCCCGGGACATCGGTGTGGCGGACACACGAACACTCCATCGGCTTGTGTCAGGTTACCAGATGAAAGCAAAATCAGTGCAGGTTCAGAAAAGGGATCAGCAGGCCGGTGAAGCGCTTGGCTATGTCGTTATAGATCACGAAAACCACCAGCATCATCAGAAAAACGAAGCCCACCTTGAGCATCGCTTCCTTCACGTTGAGGCTCAAATCGCGACCCATCACCATTTCGATCAGCAGCGTCAGAATCACTCCGCCGTCGAGGATCGGAATCGGCAGAAGATTGAAGATGGCCAGATTCAGGCTTACTACGCTCATGAGCATCAGAAAAGGCCCCGGCCCTTCCTGCGCCGCCTCGGTCGCGTAGTGCGCGATCCCGATCGGCCCCGAAAGGTTCTTCGCCGACATCCGGCGTTCCACAATTCCGCGCAGAAACTCGACAATCAAGCTGGCGTTCTTCCCGTTCTCGACCAGCGACGTGTGCAGCGCGTCGGGGAATGACAGCCGCGTCTTCTGAATATTGAGCTTGATATCTGGCAGCACGCCAATCATCCAGCGCGCGGAAGTGGCATCCGGATTCTTAAACACCGGTTTCAGCGTCACGGTGTGGTGAACGCCATCGCGCACATACTCTATGGTCACCGGTTTGCCATCGCTGCGGCGGATCACTTCCGGCAGGGTATAGCGCGAGTGGATCGGAATGGTATTGATCTTGACCAGAAGGTCGCCCTTCTTCAACCCGGCGCTGTCGGCGGGATAGCCTTCGTTGACGGAACCCACCTGGATTTCGTTCTGGCCTTCCCATCCGGCTGAACCGAGGCCTTCCTTCTCGTCCAATACTGGGGTGAGTGAAACCGGGAACTGCCGACCGTTGCGTTCCACGGTCACCGTCAAATTCCGCCGCGCTCCTTCGATTTCCTTGGTAAAGATCTCTTCCCAATCGGGATTGTCTTTACCCTCCAGCCGAACGATCTTGTCGCCGGCCTCGATTCCGGCTTTCGCGGCCGGGGAGTCGGGTTGAACGTGGCCGACGATGGCGCCGCCTTCGTTCAGCACTTTCTCGTAGGACACCATAAACAGGCCCGTCAATACTGCAATCGCGAGCACAATGTTCATGAAAGGTCCGGCGGCGGCGATGATCAGCCTCTGCCAGCGCGGTTTCTGCCACAGGTAAACATCCATCTTCCCGTCGACCATCGGGCCCCAGCCAGACCGCGGGCTCTCGGATTCGTGTTGATCTGGCTGAGCATCGGGATGTTCGTTCGGCTGCTCGCCGGCCATCTTCACATAACCGCCGAAGAGCACCAGAGAAAAACGATAATCTGTGTCGCCACGCCGGAAGCCAAAAAGCCGGGGTCCGAAACCAAAACTGAACACCTCAACTTTTACATTGAAGGCGCGGGCCGCCCAAAAGTGTCCCAGTTCATGAACCAGGATCATCACCCCGATGAGTACCAACAACCACCAGGTATTCAGGAGGAAAGCGGGAAGCATTTTCTATTTATATCCTCTGTTTCCCGGCCAGCACATCCGCGGGAGCGAATGTTACCGTTTGGGTGTCTATCACGTCAAGGGCCACCCGGCGAGCTTCGCCATCGATTGCCAGTATTTCCTCGACGCTCGACGGTTCCCTGTCCGGCATTCTTTGAAGCGTCTCTTCCACCACGCGGGCGATGGCGGGAAAACCGATCCGGCCCTGCAGGAACGCCTCCACGGCGATTTCGTCGGCAGCATTAAGGACGCACGTGGCCGAACCGCCGTTGCTTTGCGCTTCGTAAGCCAATCCCAACAAAGGGAATTTTGCGTGGTCGGGCGGGTAGAACTCCCATTGCCGTGCCTCGCTCCAATCGATCTTTGCCACCGGCGCCTGGGCGCGTTCGGGCCAAGTCAGCGCGTACTGGATCGGCATGCGCATATCCGTGGCCGAGATCTGGGCGATCACGCTGCCGTCGTTGTATTCCACCATCGCATGCACGGTAGATTGCGGATGCACCACCACTTCGACGTCATCCGGCGAAAAATCGAACAGCCAGCAGGCCTCGATAACTTCGAATCCTTTGTTCATGAGGGTCGCCGAATCGATAGTGATGCGGTTGCCCATCTTCCATGTGGGATGTTTCAGCGCATCGGCAGGCGTCACCCAGTTGAGAGCTTCCTTCGATATCGTCCGGAACGGGCCGCCGGACGCCGTGAGAATCAGTTTGGTCGCTTCCTCGCGCAGACCGGCGCGCAGGCACTGGTGTGCTCCGTTGTGCTCAGAATCCACGGGGATGACTTCAGCGCCCGTCCGCCGAACCGCATCCATCACCAATTTGCCGCCGGAAACCAGGACTTCCTTATTCGCGAGGCCAACCCTCTTGCACGCGCAAATCGCTTCGTATGTCGCCGGGAGGCCGGCAACCCCCACGATCGATGACATCACGGTGTCGATCTCGGGTGCCACGGCGATTTGAACTAACGCTTCGGGTCCGCTCAACAGTTCGGGAATGCCGGCATCGGGAAGCAGCGCCCGCAGACGACCCACATCCGCCGCGCTTTGCAGTACCACAACGGCAGGTTTAAATTGCTGAATCTGCTGGGCCAGGAGGTCTACGTTGCGACCGGCTGCCAGCGCGAAAACTCTGAATCGGTCGGGATTCTGGCGAACAACATCCAGCGTGTTGGTGCCGATCGAGCCTGTGGAACCAAGAATTGTAAGCGTACGGGTGGGCATCAGCACCGCTGCAACATCCCGATCATAACATGCTTAATTTCTGATGATGAAAGCCCTTTGCTTCTCGAAGCAACCGGTTTTGTAACTGACCCTTGCGGGCGCCGGGGAGGTTGCTTCAGGGGTCTTTCAGTTTAGAGGTTAGTCTCGCTTTGGTGGGAGTTACTTACCTCCCCGGCTTGATTCCAATAATAGAATAGATTGATTTTGGAATCAACCAAATTCTGTATATAAATTTTGTATTGGTCACATTTCGCACATCAGGCTTTGACTTCCAATCCGATCATCTCTTCTAACACTTTGATTGTAGAGCAGATATCCTCCTCTCCGTGGCCCCGGGTGATGGCAGCCTGGAACATTTGCCGGCTCAAGCTGGTCAGAAAAAGGGGCACGGAGAGCTCTTGGGCCGATTCCAGCATTAGCCCCATATCCTTGTGCATCCATTTTACGGAGAAGTTTGTCTCGAAGTCGCGGCGGAAGATGAATGGAGCTTTATAGTCGATCAGCCCTGATTTCGCTGCGCTGTTAGAAAGGATGTCCAGCATCAGTTTGGGATCGACTCCCGCCTTCGTGCTGAGGACGATGCCTTCGTTGAATGCCTGCAGCAGATTAGAAAGCACCAGGTTCTGGGTCAGCTTGGCATGAATACCCATCGCGGGTCCGCCGCAAAAATAGAGTTTCTTCCCCATCACCTCAAGCCAGGGACGAGCCTTCTCGAAAACCTTTTCGTCGCCGCCCACCATAAACGTGAGAGTGGCGTTGATTGCCCCGGGCGTGGAACCGGTGCAGGGCGCGCCGAGAAAGTCGATGCCGGATTTGGCAAGCTCTTCGTGAGTATGGCGGCTGGATGCCGGACTCACAGTGCTGGCGTCGACGACGATGAGTCCTTTTTTGCCGCCTTCTCTGATGCCGCTCGGGCCGAGGATGACAGTTTCGGACATTGCCGAATCGCCGACACACATGAATATGCATTCGGCGTGCTGCGCCACCTCCGCCGGGGTTGCGCAAGCCGTGCCGCCCGCTTCGGCTGCGAGCGCTTTGGCTTTTCCTGCTGAATGCGACCAGAGCGCAACGTCGTGGCCGGCCTTAAGAAGATTGCGCGCCATGGGAGCGCCCATAAGGCCCAGTCCGAGAAATCCGAGTTTTGCCATAAGACAGGATTGTATACTGAGGCCGGAAAATATGAGCGTTGAATCGTTGTTTCTGCAGTTCTCGGTGGAGAAGCTCAGGCAATTCGCCGATCGCATCGGGTTCTGCCTGGGAAAGCTGAACGAAGATCAGCTCTGGGCGCGCGGCGGGGAGAATGAGAACGCCATCGGCAACTTGGCGTTGCATCTGAAGGGCAATGTGAGCCAATGGATTCTCTGTTCGCTGGGTGGCCATTCGCTCAGGCGCGATCGGGATGGCGAATTTGCCGCTCGTGGAGGTTTCACCGCGGCGGAGTTGTCTGCCGACTTGCGCGACACGGTCGAGCAAGCGGCGCAGATCATCTCAGCATTGACGACCGAACAACTGACGCGAAGGTACGAGATCCAGAATTACCAGGTGTCCGGGGTCGAAGCCGTCTATCATGTGGTCGAACACTTCGCGGAGCACACGGGGCAGATCATTTTCGCCACGAAGATGCTGACCCGAGAGGATATGGGCTTCTACCGGCACCTGAGCGATCCCGCGCACAAAGAACCCGTGCCGTAGTTGACCCTATTTTTCGCGGTACCATTGACGACGAGTGAGGAAAACGTTCATAGCCCGTGCGCTGATTGTCCTCTTGTGCGTCGCGTTGCTGTCACTCCTCTTCCTGACTCCATCCGGACCCCAAGTCTCAGCTCTGCTGGTCCCTTTCCTCGTTTTCTTTACAACACTGCCCGCGCTGATGGCGAATGCGCCCCGGAAATCGCGGGTGCAGGGTCAGCCAGTCTCGTTCCTCTCGCTCGATAGCCCCAGAGCGCCTCCCACAGCATAGACATCGGCGGACGCAGCGGTTCAAGCCCCGCGTCCGATTCCCCGCTGATTGTTCAATCGTGCTGACACCGGAGGTACGCAGTAATGCGCCGGATTCGCAATCTGATGATCTGTCTCGTTCTCGCGGCCGCGTCGCTTCACAACATCAAAATGCGTCCCGATCAAATCGAGGAGCTGATGGAAGCCATGAGGAAACCGAAAGTCGCCCATACCCTTCCGGATGAACAGGACAAGGGCGATGACTCCTGAGCGATCGTCTTCAGTTCTGACCCGCCAAAGCATTAGGCAGGGTTGAGGCCTGCGGGATCTTTCCCTGCTGCGCGTCAGCCAGCGAAATGTGATTCACTTCGAGCGTGGCTCCAGTCGTCTGGTCGAGGCTGATGCGCGCGCTCTGGTACGCGACCCGCGCCCCGAGCTCGGAAGCCTGGGCGGTCGCCAGATCGCGTTGCTGGACGATCACATTGTAAGGCGTCGATGCCCCCAGAGTGAATTTTTTCTCTTCCGCGTCGAGGAGTTGTTGCTCGAGAATCCGGCTCTGCACGGCAGCCTCGTACCGGGCCCGGGCCTGACGCAGCGCGACCACCGAATTGGTCACGTCCACCTGCGCCTGATTCATGTCCTTCGCGGTAATCAATTGCTGCTGGCGGAGCGAAAGCTGGTCGATCGCATGATCCGCCAGCGCCGCTCGATCGTAGATCTGAATCGAGGCGAAGAATCCAATGCTCTCCGAGGGAAAGTCCTGCCGGAAAACCTGGCCGAGCGCATTGCCAAGGCCGCCCTTGAAATAGGGGTCTGAGGTGAAGGGCGGAATGCCGGGGATATTCACGGTCTTTGCGGTTCCGGACAGGCCCGCGGTGCTGCGGCTTGCCAAAACTCCCGCTGACGGCAGAAGTCCGTTGATAGTGCCGAGCGCCGAGATTTCGGCGCTCTTTGCATTGCCCCTTTCCACGATGAGGTCGCTGCGGTTCGCGAGGGCCGTCCGGACGAGGTCCTTGACAGGTGGAAGATCGTCGGCGGCCGGAATCGCCAGCTGATCTACGGGAATAATATCGACATCGGCGATCATCGCGGCGCCGGGGCCAGTCCGGCTGATCAAATTCTTGAGTTGCAATTGCTGCTGCTGCACGGCCGCCTGCGAGTTGACGAGAGCCAGCTGGCTGACGGCGACCTGGTTCTCCGCTGTAGTGACGTCGAGTTGAGCGAGCGCACCCAAGTCGAATCGTCTCTTGCTTTCGTCGTAAAATCTCCGCGCTGTGTCGAGTGCGCCCTGCTTGGCCTTCAGGTCCTCGTAATCGCTGACGAGAGAATAATAGGTATTCAGAACGTTCACGACGACGCCCGAGACCTGCGTCTTGAAGTTCAGATCCGAATCCTGCAGGTTCATCTTCGCAACGGTAATATTTCTTTCGTTGAGTTTGATCCCCAACCCCTGTAGAAGATTCTGCTGGATGCTGAACGAAAGAGCTGGCGCAACCGAGGGGTTGAGAACGTCCAGTGGCGCGTTTTCATTGAGGAAATGGTCGCTGAAGCTAACGGTCAACTGGCCCCCGGTCACCAGCCCTTCCTGATAAGTCCCGGAATAGGCGCGGGTACCCTGAACGAGATTCGAAGTCTGGCTCAAAATGGTGTTGGCCTCGGGGTTGCTCCGGTGGCTGAAAGCGGTCGATTCCTGAAAGGCAGGATCGAAGGTCGGAGTGACCGGGCCCACCTGAGAAACCGTGGCATTGGAGGTTCCACCGGAACCGCCGCGGCTGCCGGGGATCGATACACCGGCTGCCTGCTGGCTCCCGAGTACGCCCTGCCCGCTCTGGACCGAGGACGCTTGGGACGATCCGCTGGGAACTCCGGGCAACGCGCCGCCGGCCTGAGAACGCTCCAGATTCCAAGCCATCAAACTCGCGTTGTAGCGCGCATTCTCAATGTCTATGTTGTTTTCAAGCGCGAGCGCGATTGCGTCGTGAGCGGTGAGATAGAGCTTGCCGGCGCGAATCAGGATCTTCATGCGATCCGAATCTGAGAGACGGATGGGTGGCACCGTCACCGGGAGATAAGGCCGCCAGAGGATGGGCGCGGAGGGACGAACGGGCTCGATGCCAATCACGGGCTGTTGGGCCCATACGAGCTGTGAAAGAACCAGGGAGCAGGCCAACGGCCTGCTCCACAAAGCAATCGATCTCACGGCTTCACCGCCTTCGGCGGCACGCTGGGCGCCGCGCTGCTCTTGCCGGCCAGGGCTTCGGCCACGGAGACATGGTTGACTTCCAAAGTACGGCCGAGCGCCTGGTCCAAAGCGATCCGGGCATGGCTGAAGTTGGCCATCGCCTGCGCCTCCGAACTCTGGGCGCTGGCCAGATCCCGCTGATCCTGGACCACCTGATAGGGCGTTCCCGCGCCCAAATCGTACTTCTTTTTGTCCGCGTCGAAAGTCTGCTGCGACAGGTTTCGCGCCTGCACCGCCGCGTCGTAGCGCACCCGCGCCTGCTGCATGCCGATCACGGCATTCTGCACGTCGACGCGGACCTGGTTGATCTGCTTCTGGAAATTCAGCTCATTCTGCCGCAGTTCGATCATGCTGGTCGCATAGTCCGCCTGTGCCGCCCGGTTCCGGAGCGGAATATTCAGCGAAAGCCCCGCGGAGTAATTCGGATAATCCCGGCGGAAGATTTCTCCCAGCATGGTTCCGTAGCCGCCGGCGAAAGCCGGTACACCGCCCGCCGCGAGGCCGAGAGGCGTCACAGCCCCGGATAAACCGTTGTTCGTCAGTTCGGCAAAGATCTGCAATGTGGGCTTCAGGGAATTCTTGATGCCCACGAGGTTCATCGTGTTGCTCTCGAGGTTGATCTTCGCCTGCTCCACCTCAATTCGATTTTTCACAGCGTCGGCGACAAGATCGTTGACTGGGGGAAGATCGTCCTTACCGGGAATGGTGATCGTGTCGAGCGGGATGACATGAACGTCGGCCAGATCGGAAGTGGCGATGCCGGTCCGGCTCAGGGCGTTCTTCAGAACGGTCTCCTGCTGCAGAAGATTGGTCTCGGAGATCACCAGATCCTGCCGCGCTGCATACAGCTGCGATTGGGCCCGCGTGACTTCGATTTCGGCCAACGTTCCGATCCTGACCTGATCCTGATTATTCTGCAGCAACTGCTGTGCGGTCGCGACCGCTTCCTGTTTGGCCTTGAGGTCCTGCTCGAAACTGACAAGATCCCAATAGAGATTGAGAGCGGCTGTGACCGTAGTAACCACCTGCAACTTGAAATTGAGGTCGGTGACTTTCAGATTATTCTTCTGCACGCGGATATTGCGGTTGTTTACGGCCTTGCCGAAACCGTTGAGCAGATTTTGGGTGACCACCAGATCGATGTCGCCGCTGGTAAACGGATTCAGGCTGTAGGAATTACTGTTCAAGTGGTTATAGGTGCTGGCATAAGTGAGTGTGGCGGAAGTGCCGGTGGACCAGTTCTGCGAGTATTGAGTAGTGAAAGTTCGCACATCGACAACCAGCGCGTTGGTTCCCGTGAGGGACGTGAGGCTCTGCGGCGAAGTGGCGTGTTGAAAATTCGCATACGCGAAAATACTGGGATCGAACGAAAGAAGGTTCGGCCCCAACTGCGTGATGATGCCGCCGCCCGCGCTGACGCCGCTGCCGCCTCCGCCGGAAGGAGCGCCGTTGGTGTTGATGCTGACCCCGCTCAGACTCACGCTGGTGGGTCCGGGCGCAATGCTCTGACCGACGTTTCGCAGCAGGCTGCCGCTCTCGGCGCGTCTCAGCAACTCGCGCGCCAGCAGCGGGCCATACCGCTGCACTTCGATATCGATATTGTTCTCAAGCGCGAGCGCGATCACATCCTGTGCGGAAACGTAAAGGTTGCCCGCCCGAATGAGCGAGTCGAAGCGCGACGAATTGGCGAGGTTGATGGGCGGTATGTACCGCTGCTGGTACGGGCGCGTCAGCCAGCCGAGTTTCCCCGTCGCGGGGTCGATTCGAACTGCAGTCTGCGCCTGCAACGTAGCGGACGCGAGACCGAAAGCCAGAAGCGTAACAAAACAGCGCAAGATCGCGTTCATAATTTTAGAAATGGTTCCAAGCAGGAGAATACGTGCGCAAACCGGGTATGGTTCGCGTTTTTTGATTGCCCTGAGCGTTAATTCTCAATGGTATAGTAGCCGTTTGTGACGCCGCAACCGGACCGCGTTCTCGATCTGTTCGCGCAGACGGGCGCATATTTGCAAGGACACTTCCGGCTGTCGAGTGGGCTACACAGTTCCGGCTACCTCCAATCGGCGCTGGTCCTGCAGTATCCGAAGCATGCCGAGTTGTTGGGCAGGAAGCTCGCCAAAGCACTTTCTGGTTGGACGGAAAAAGAGCCGAGAAGTTCCGTTATTTCCCCTGCGCTCGGCGGATTAATCATAGGTCACGAGGTGGCGCGCGCATTGGGCGTTCGCTTTCTCTTTACCGAGCGCGATGCGGACCGGAAGATGTCTCTGCGGCGCGGATTCACGATAGCGCCCGGCGAGAAACTAATCGTAATCGAAGACGTGATCACAACCGGCGGCAGCACCAGAGAGGTCATCGACGTCGTGCGGGCTTTGGGCGGCGTCGCGGTAGCGGCAGGTTCGATCATCGATCGCAGCGGTGGTTCAGCGGACTTGGGCATTCCCCGAGCCGCACTCGAAACGCTATCGGTACCTGTTTGGGAACCCGAACGATGCCCACTGTGTCTCAAGGGCGAGCCCATTACAAAGCCCGGCTCGCGGCCGGTGTAAATGAGTGGCGCGCGCACTTTTGCGAGCTGGCCACTCGCAGCACACAGGACAGGCCTTATCCGAGGACAAGGCGAACCATTGGTTGATACCTGTGGTCGGGAGACTCATCTCGACACTTGTCCGGAGGCCCAGGAAAGCGAGCGTCGGCACGAGTGCGCGCGCCACGTTAACTAATGACCCGGCGCATTCGCATCACGCTGGCCTGGGATGGCACCGAGTTCCACGGCTGGCAGGTACAACCGGGCCTTCCCACCATCCAGGGGACTCTCGAAGAAATCGTCGGCGCAATCGAAGGCAAACCGGTACACGTCGCGGGATCGGGGCGCACCGACGCCGGAGTTCATGCGCGCGCCCAGGTGGCCGCGTTCACCATCGACAATCCAATCCCTCCGGATAACCTTAGGCGCGCCATCAACCGGCTGCTGCCGCCTACCATCCGCGTGCTGGATGCGATCGAGACCAAGGTCGATTTTCATCCCCGATTCGACGCCATCGCCAAGACCTACCAGTACACGATCCATCGCGCGCCCATCTGTTCTCCGTTCGAGTGGCGCTATGTGCACCACTACCCTTACCCACTCGATGAGGCCTCAATGATCGCGGCTGCGCGGCTCTTCGAAGGCGAGCACGACTTCACCGCATTTGCCGCGTCGGACAATCGCGATGATGAGGGCAAGTCCGGCGTCCGCACCATCTTCGGCTCGGCATTGGTCCGGTCGGCGGATCGGCTGATTTACACGGTTCGCGGCAGCGGCTTCCTGAAACATATGGTGCGCAATATCGTGGGGACACTGATCGAGACGGGCCGTGGAAATCTGGATGCGCACGACATTACGGCGCTCTTTTCCACGGATTCAACCGGCAACGCAGGCCCCACCGCGCCCGCGAAAGGGCTCGTTTTGCTGTCTGTCGAATATGCACAATGCTAACCTGAGGCCGTGAACCGCCTCTACGACATCGATCCCGGACCGGATATACCGGAGGTCGTCCGCATGATCGTGGAGATTCCGCAGCATTCGGCCAATAAATATGAATATGACGGGAACCTCGGCGTATTCCGGCTGGATCGCGCCCTCTATTCTCCATTGCATTATCCCGGCGACTACGGTTTCATACCAGGCACACTGGCCGACGACAACGATCCGCTCGACGTGCTGGTTCTTGTCCAGCAGCCGAGCTATCCCGGAGTGATGATTGAAGTGCGCCCCGTGGGCGTGCTCAACATGGTCGACAGCGACGAGAAAGACCAGAAGATACTCGCCGTGCCGAATCGCAACCCGCGCTACGACCAGATCCATACGATGGACCAGATCTTCGCTCACGTTCGCCGCGAGATCGAACACTTCTTCTCGATTTACAAGGAACTGGAAGGCAAGATCACGACGATGGACGGCTGGGGCGGACCTCGCGAAGCCCGTAAAGCCATTCAGGAATGCCGCCAGCGGTATCTGGATCTGCATCCCGTTGCCGTGCATTCGTAGGTGTCCGGGGCATTCCGTTGCCGCTCCTTGACAGTCACGGTTCTGTAGCGAGCTGCAGTTAACCAACCGTGACCGTGAGGGAGCGGCAACGAAATCTATTGCGAGTCGGGGGGCTTTTCGCCAGGTCTTAAAAGAGTCGGCGGTTTGCGTTTGGGTTTGCCATCGTCCGGCGTCGCGTCGGCAGTCTTCGTTTCCTCGGGCGGTTTGCCTTTTGAATCTTCCGCGGCCAGCGTCTTTTCAGCCTCTTCCTTCGCCCTCCTATCTTCCGCGCTCAGCTTCGCGCCGCGCGCCGCCGCATCTTCGGTGGCCAGATCCATGCTGTCCGACGTGCTTGCCATAGCTTCCTTAAGCGCAACCTCGTACAAGTCGACGTCCGGAAGATTCCGGTCTTCGATCTTCTGCAACTGCGCAAGAAAGCGCTTCTCGGACGTGGCGACTGCGACCGTGCCTTCGGTGATATCGACTCCGCGCTTTAATGCGTCGTCGGACACCGTGTCGATGGCGTCGATGATCTTGGAATAATCCTCCAGCAGCTCCCGCGCCGACAGCGAGCGGCCCTTCTTTTCTTTTTCGAGAAGACGCTGCAATTGATCGAGCCGCTGTTTTGCGAAGAGCGCGTACAGCTTGAGACGGTCATTGGGAAGTTGCGCCTCCCGCACCTTCTCGATTTCATCCTCCGTCAGGAAGTCCTTTTGGGCCAGCACCGGGGCGACGCTGGCTAGAATGACGCAAACCGGCATTATGCAAATCGACAGCCGTTTCATTTCTTTCTTCCCATGATGCCTTCGAACCAGGCATCGTGCAGCTCCTGGACCTTCGCTTTTGTGTTAACGACAACGCTTCGCTCGCTGCTGTCCATTTTTCGTTCGAGATCGCTAAGCCGGATCAGAAGTTCGCGGGAATGCATTTCGGCGTACTTAAAGGGACCCGGATTGCGCCCCGGTGTCTTATGACCCGCCACAAAAGCCTCCTGCGCTGCGTCCACACTCTCCGCGACATCCTTCAGTTCCGCCGCGACGCTCTGCATGTCGCCTTTAGCGTATGCGGTCTCCGCGTTCTTTTCGGCGACGGACGCATAATCGATAGCCTCTTTGGCCCGATGATCCGGATTGGGGTCCGCTTTGACCTGATCGAGCGACGACGGCGCCGGCGGGGCCAGGAACAGGAACAGTGCGAACAGAGGGATCATCTTCGACTCAACTCATTTTCGATGATACGGATTCTCTGCCGCGCAAGAAACTCCTGATCGGGCATTTTGCCGCCGTCCGTGGCCAGAAACTGGCGGTACGCCTCCATGGCCGGTTTGGGCTGCCGCAGCTTCTCCAGCGAAATGGCCCGGTAATAAAAATCGCCCGGCACTTCCTTCCCCAGCGCCCGCACGCGATCGAGCGCCGCAAGCCCGCCTGCATAGTCCTCGTTGACCACCAGGACCGCCGCCAGTTCGTTCCATGCTTTAACGGATTCGGGTTGAATCTTCGCCGCCGCCGCGAACTGCTGCGCGGCCGGGACGAACTTGCGCTGATCGCGGAGTTCGCGTCCCAGATACATCCGCACGTCATAGTTCGCGGGATCGGAAACCACCGCCAGCTGCAGTTGTTCGATCGCCTTGTCGATCTGCTTGTTCATCTTGTATGCATCCGCCAGCGCGAGCCGATTGGCCAGCGACGGCGATTCTTTCACGACCGCTTCAAGACCTGGAATAGCAGCTGCGAAATTTCCATTCGCGACGAGCAACTGCCCCAGCCGTTCTTTTGCCGCCGCATTTTCGGGGAACTCCCGATAGATGGCAACGGCTTCCGCAATCATTTTGGATTTTTCGTATTCGGCCGCGACCTCCAGCAGACCGTCCTTGTATTGCGGATCGAGCAAGGCGGCCGCGCGCAAATGCTCCGCGGCGTCGGCCGGTTTCGATTGTTTGAGCAAGCTGTGAGCGAGACCCCACTGCGCAACTGCCGACTTGGGATCAAGTTCGGCGGCGGCTCGGTAGTACTGCCCGGCTTGTACAACGTCGCCCGTTTCGTAGAGCGCCTGCGCGTAGAGGAGACTCAAGCGCGGAGATTTTTGTCCTGCATTCGTCTGCGAATCCAAAGCTTCTTTCAGCACGGGCAGAGCGTCCGCGGCGCGTTTGTTCCTCAAGAGCAATGTGCCCAAGTTGGAATCCGCCTGGTAAAGACCGGGCTTGAGCTCGAGCGTCCGGCGCAATTCCTGAATGGCTTCGTTGTCTTTTTGTTGCAGGCTGAGCGCGAGGGCCAGATTGAAATGGGCGGAAAAGTCGCTGGGGTCGGACTGGACCGCCTGACGCAAAAGCGGTTCCGCGGCCGCAGGTTGATTCGCATCGAGAGCCTTGAGACCTTCAGCCAGAAAGTCCTGCGGAGGGGCGAACAGCAGCACGGCCAGAAGGGCGCACGACAACGCCATTTCTCTATTCTAATCGTGCGCGAAGTGTCACTGCGCCGACTACGACGGCGCGACTGCCAGCGCGGCACTCAACAATCCGATGCCCGCCAGCAATAAAACAAACATCACTCCGAGCCTGAGCTTCACTGTGGTGTCCACATCCGCGTATTCCCGCCAGAAGTAGATCCCGCATAACGCGGCGATCACCATCCCACTCTGCCCCAATTCGTAGGTGAGCGTCGCCGGCACCCGCGCGGCGCCTTCCACGCGGCCGGCGATCAGGCTGGCGATCAACCCGATATACCAGACGATTCCGCCCAGAGCCCCCAGCACGTGCCGTCCCGCTTTGGCTCTGAAGTATTCCGCTATATCTACCGGCTCGCCCTGTACCGGCAGGTTCATGAAGAAGAGGTTGAAGACGAAGGTGGAAAAAAGTATACCGATCGAAAAGATGAATCCGAGGGAATAAGGCCCCAAGCCGTTTTCGCTCGCCCGGCCCATTTGAATCAGCGTCGCAAAGGAGCCCAGCAGCAAACCACCAGCGAGGCCGAGAAATACGCCTCTTAAACTCGTCTTACCGCGTTTTTTGGCTTTCACCGTGCCCGCGTCAATCTGCGCTTTCAGTCTGGCTGAGGCCGCCGTCTTAAAAGCGAGAACGTCGAACACGATCGCGCCGGCGACTGCCACGGCCCCGACCAGCAGAAGCGTTCCATTGCCGCCCGGATTCAGAGCGTAATTCCACGCGCCGGCTACGATCAATGCAAATCCCATCGCGGCGGGGAAAGCCACTGCCATACCCGTAAGCGACACAGCTGCCATCAGGAGCATGTTTCCCAGGTTGAAGATGGCGCCCGCGAGAAATGCGAACAGTTCCTGCCGTTTGCCCGCCAGGCGCAGATCGTCGGCGAACGAAAATCCGTCAAATCCCAAACTGCCTGTGGTCAGGGCGAGCAGGGTTGCGCTGAGAACGACTCCGATGGCGAAATCGAAGTAAAACAGCTCAAAACGCCATTTGCCCCCGGTCGCTTTGAATGTGTTGGCCCACACACCCCACCCCAACATGCCTGCAATAAGGAGGATCAGGACCCCCATGAAACTTTCTGGAAGAATCATCTGTAACGTAAGGGTAAATGTACTACGCTACCGTACAACGCGTGTCACGCTCGGGTCAAGAACCGGGCAGGCGGAAATCTGCCGCCCGGAGTAATAGTACAGGCCATACAGAATATCCCGGGAGACCTTCGGCGCACATTGCGGATGCTCCGTAAGCCACAACGGACGAGCGGATGCGAGGGCATCGAATCGGGGAAAAGTGGCAAATTGAAACCATAGAAATCCGATTCCTGCCAGTGCCGCGGCCGCGCCAAAAGCATGTTTGGGCGCAAGACGGGCGAGAATCCCGCCCGTAATTCCAGCCGCAATCAGCCAGGGAACGTCCCCGATCCACGGGATACTTGCCCTCCAAAGGTCATGGGAGGCCAGCACGTGGGGAGCAATTCCGGATATCAATGGAAGTCCGCCCAGCAGCACGACCGGCGCGATGACCGCGATCGCCGGACGCCGGACACGTGAGAGCCCCAGCCCCAGCAACGCGAAAGCGGGTGGCATCAGGGGAAGCAGGTATCCGGGCAGTTTGTTTACGGACGCAGAGAAAAAAACGAACCCAAATATAACGACGGCCGCCAACGCTCGAACACGGGAATCCCGCCGGAAGCTCACCGGCAACACCGCGAGCACCGGGAACCACGGGTAGAGCAGCACCAAAAATATCGGGATGTAGAACCACGTCGGTTGCACGTGCTGGAGGGTTGCGGAGCGGAATCGACCGAGCTGCTGCTCCAGAAAGAAAACCCGCAAAAACGCGCCGCCATTTCGAATCGCGCAGAGGATATACCACGGCAACGCGCAAACTGAGAAGGCAAGCAGAGGTCCCGGCCGGAACCAATCGAGTAAACGCCTCCATCCCATCGCGAGAACGGGCACAAAAAGAACCAGGGGAACGAGGCCCTTGGCCATCGTTGCCAGCCCGAGGCAAGCCGCGGCGGCGGTGAGGCTGAGGCCGGCTCCTGCTTTATCGCCCCTCACCCACGCCAAAGACAGCAGCACGGCGGCGGAGAAGAAAACGGCCAGTGGCAGATCCGTTACCGCTACGTGGCTGTACGTCAACCACCCCGCGCTGGTAGCCAGCATGGCCGTCGCAAAGGAGGCCGCGCGCTGATCCCATTCCACCTTCAGACGCCTCCAGAAGAACCCGAGGAACAGGACGCTCAGGAGGGCAACCGGGACGCGGGGTGCAAGGTCCGCGCCCAGCCCAAACCGAGTGGCGGCGCCGGTCATCCAATACAGCAGCGCGGGTTTTTCGAACCATGCCTGGCCCCAGAGATGAGGCGTGACCCAGTCGCCCGACTGAGCCATGGCCCGGCCAACGTCCGCATAGCGCGGTTCGTCCGGGCCCACCATCCCCATACCGGTGAGATCGGCGAGATACAACGCACAGAGAAGGCCGACGGCCAGCAACGCGACCGTGCGGTGGGATATCGGAGGCCGCACAGGCGCGAGTCCGCTATGTGGCGGGTCCCGGGGAAAAGAAGCGGATGTCAATAGATGATTATCAACCCTGGTACACGACATCCCTGCGCACGATAAGATCGAAGTTGCAGCGCTTGCGTCTTGCCGCTCTTGTTATCCCTGCCCTGCTTCTCGCCCAGCCAGTTCACAAGCCGGGCTCCCACAAGCTTGTGGTCATTTCCGTCGCCGGGTTGGACGCGCGATTCCTGACCGAACCCGCATCGCGAGTCAAGATCCCCAATATCCGCAAGCTGGTGCGCACGGGAACGGTGGCCAGCGGAGTAATCGGCGTCGCGCCGTCGGATACCTGGTCTTCCGGGATTTCCCTGGTCACCGGTGTCCCGCCTGCTCAAGAAGGTTCGCCACTCTGGCAGGCAGCATCGAAACACGGCCTCAAGACGGCTGCCGTCTACTGGCCGGCGGCATCCGGGGCGGGGATTGCGTTCGATTTTCCCGCGACCCGCAAATCGCAGCGAGACCGTGACGTGCCGTTTGACGACGTAGCCCGGAAAGCCTCGCCGCCAGGCATCGCCGATCGCATCGAACAGGCTTCGCCGGGCTTCCTTAAAGAGGTTTGGGACGACACATCGGCCGCGCGGGCGGCCGCGTACCTGCTGCGGGTTGAGAAGCCCGATCTGTTACTTGTGCAGCTGACGGATGTCGAATCGGTACAGCGCGAAACCACCGTTCTCGGAGCCTATGCCCGGGACGCGCTCGAAAACGACGACGATCTGATCGGCCAGATCCTGAAGGCAGATCCGCCTGGCACCATCGTGGCCCTTGTCTCCGGGCACGGATTCGAAAACGAGAACTACATCGTGCGTCCGCGCGTGCTCCTGAAAGCGCCGGTGGAAGTAGAGGACGGATTGATTGGTACTGCCGACCCCGCCATCGCCGAGCGCCTGCGCAAACTCATGAATGACGGGCACGGGCATGGCCTTTCGCGCGAAGTGCCGATGGCCGAAGTCAAGGCTGCAGCGCCTTCACTCTCGCATTGGGTGGCGGCGTTCGATACGCCGCCGAACTATGTCGCCAGCGCGGAAACGAGCGGACCGGCTCTCGGACCCGGTACGCATCGGGGCATCAGCGGTCTCTGGCCGGCGCGGCCTGGATACCGGTCGGTTTTCGTTATAGCGGGCGAAGGCGTTCCTGCGCGCAAACTCGGCGAGATCGATCTGCTGCAGATCGCGCCTACGCTTGCCGATGCGATCGGAGTCGTACTCCCTCAGGCAAAACAAAAATCTCTCTGGCCTTCGATTCCCCGCTGAATCAGAGCCCGGGAGATTTGCGCAGCCAGATATAACATGATTCCCGAGACGCCCGACGTGTGGAGATTTCAGGAGAAACAAGTCGAGGTATCGAAGAGGAAACAACGCCCACCCCAGAACTCCATGCGAGACAACTCGCGGTCGGGCAAACACCGTGAATTCCGGATGCGATAAAGTGTTTCGAGCGAACTGTTCACTTCCGAATATCGGCTTTCAACGGCTCACGGCCGTTTGGCGCGAAATAAGCCAATCTTTCCGGTATCGTCCCGCAACAAACATGTGCCCAGATATTGCTGCCTGGATTTCGCGGCGGCGAGGTCGTGATACACGAAGGCTTTCTTGACAAAAAAGTGGCAGACGCCCGACCGGCGGGAGAGGGCGAGATTCCTTCTGGACGACCCTCCGTGAATCAGGTTGGCGTGCCAGATTAATACGTCGCCCTTCTTCGCGTGAAAGTAGTGAGGTTCCATTTGATGCACAAGCCGCGATATAAAGGGCTCATACTTCGCGTGATAGGGCGCGTAGCCGTCGTTTTTGAAGTCTTCCTCGGTGATGCCGACTTCCTTGCTGAAGACGTACGGCAGCCGGTGGCTTCCGGGGTAGTAAACCAGCGGGCCGCAGTCGGGGTTGATATCTTCGAACGCGATCCAGGCCGCCGTAAGGTACCCAAGCGGATACGTAGTCATGTGAATCGAATCGGAGTGCAGGCCCTGCTGCGATCCCTTGTGGGCGGCGATGGTTTGAAGCGGCTTCGGCTCCCGCTCCATCAACAAGCGAATGTAACGCAAAAGCTCCGGATGCTTCAGAATCCGGCAGAATGCCCCGATTTTCTTGTGCGGATTCAGATAACGGCCGGGAAAGGGGTCGTTGTCTCCGGCAGACTCGGGCGGCAATTTAATTCGCCCCGTTTCAATCGCTTTCTCGTAAGCCCCCCAAACCTCGTCGAGAATTTGATCTTCGATCAGATTCTTGAGAATGACGTAACCATTCGCGGACCAGCAGCGGCAGAGTTCAGCCTCGTATTCGGTGATTTCGTTTCGCTTGAGCCGGGAATCGACCTGTTCCATCGCATCGGCCCGGTCGAGCCATGGGTACGGCCCGGAGTAAGGAAAATGTTCCGCGCGAAACGATGGCAGGCGGGAAACGTTAACGGGTTGGTCCGCAAATGAATGCCGTGAAGCCATGTGAGTTCATTTTAGCCGTCCGAAGGCTATTATGAAGGTTCCGGTGGCAGGCATTTACATCTCGTGGCCGTTTTGTGCCCAGAAGTGCACTTACTGCAATTTCGCTTCGGGTGTGCTGCCGCGTGAGTTGGAGGGGCGCTATCTTGCCGCGCTTCTGAAAGAGATCTCCGCGCATGCCTTTCCGTGGACGCCGGACACTCTCTACCTCGGCGGCGGGACCCCCAGCGCGATGGAAACGGGCCACCTCGACCGGCTGCTGGAGAGTTTGCGTGGCCCCTGGCGCGAAGCCGCTATCGAAGCCGCTCCGGGCACCATAACTTCCAGCCGCGTCGACGCGTGGTCGCGCGCCGGGATCAGCCGCGTCAGCCTCGGCGTGCAATCGTTCATCCGCCAGGAACTCGCTCGAACCGGCCGGAAACATACGGCGGAAATTGTCGCGCAGGATGTCGCCCTGCTTCGCTCGCGGGGCATCCACAACATCAATATCGACCTCATCGCAGGCCTTCCGGGCCAGACCGAAACCAGCTGGGCAGAATCGCTTTCGGAGGCCATCGCTCTCGACCCTCCGCACGTTTCCGTATACATGCTGGAGGTCGACGACGACAGCCGCCTCGGCGCTGAAATCCTGCTGGGCGGCAAACGCTACGGCGCAGGCGATGTGCCTTCGGACGACCGCATCGCGGACTTTTACGAAACGGCAGTCGACCGGCTCCGCGCTCACGGCATCCACCGCTATGAGATTTCCAACTTCGCCCGCCCCGGGGCCGAGTCGATTCATAACTTGAAGTACTGGAAACGCGAACCGTACGCGGGCTTCGGCGCGGACGCGCATTCGTTCGACGGCCTGTCGCGCTGGCAAAATGTGGAATCGGCGCAGGACTATGTGGCGCGGTCGGAACGCGGTGAGTCGTTACGATGCGAGGAAACCTCGCCCGATCCCGGTGAGGAGAAATTCTTCGTGGGTCTTCGGCTTTCCGAAGGAGTCCATGCCGACGAAGCGGACTGGCTGCGATTCGGGCCGGCTTTCGAACACCTCCTTTCCAACGGCGTTTTGGAGCGTGCCAACGGCAACCTTCGCCTGACTCCGCGTGGCGTAATGGTGTCCAACGAAGTTTTTCAGGAATTTATAACATGAGCGGACAGGCCACAGGGTTCGCTGTGCGCGACAAAATAAACCATAGCGCACAGGCCGCAGGTCCGTTGTGCGCGTTAAAAATAAACACATGATTGACTTGCGCAGCGACACCGTAACCAAACCCACGCCGGCCATGCGCCGTGCCATGTTCGAGGCCGAAGTGGGCGACGACGTCTATGGCGAAGATCCCACCGCGAACAAGCTCGAAGCGCGCGCCGCCGAGGTCATTGGCAAAGAAGCCGCGCTGCTCGTTCCCACCGGCACGATGGGCAACACCATCGCGATTAAACTCCTGACCGAGCACGGCCAGGAAGTCGTGTGCGACTCGCGCGCGCACCTGCTCGACTGGGAACTTTCGATGCTGGCTTGGTTTTCCGGTTGCCTGATCCGCACCGCGAATGCCCCGGACGGCATTCTCACTTGGGACCTGATTCGCCCCGTCTTCAAAGCCGGCGGACCCCACTCCGCTCCCACCGGCGCGATCGAGATCGAGAATACGCACAACATGGCCGGCGGCCGTGTCTACCCCCAGGAAGTGATCGACGACATCTGCGACCGCGCGCACGAAGCCGGCGTTCCGGTCCATATGGATGGCGCGCGTATTTTCAACGCCTCCGCCGCCACGGGCAGGCCCGTCAGCGAAATCGCCGCCAAAGTCGATACCGTGATGTTCTGTCTTTCGAAAGCGCTCGGCGCGCCGGCGGGGTCGATCGTCGCCGGATCGGCGAAGCTCATTGATAAGGGACGCCTTCTCCGCAAAAGGCTGGGCGGTGCCATGCGGCAAGTGGGTGTGCTTGCCGCGGCTGGATTGGTCGCGCTCGAGGAGTCGCCCAAGTGCCTGAAGATCGACCATGCCAATGCTCAATTGCTGGCCCAGCGGCTGCAAAGGATCGACGGTATTGCGGTGCGCCCCGTCGAAACCAACATCGTGATCTTTGACCTTCCCGAAGGATGTTCGCCTCGAGATACCTCGCAAGCGCTGAAAGAACGCGGGATTCTCATGAACCCCGTGAACAACCAGTTCATGCGCGCCGTCACCCACTATGACGTCAGCCGCGAAAAGTGCATCGAAGCCGTAGACGCCCTCGCCGAAATACTTTCGTAGGAATCAGTTGTAAGATTCATTCATGGATTGGGAACGAGAACTTGCAATACGGGAAATGATAGACCGCCGGATGCAGGAACTCACGTCGATAATGAACCTGTCGGATGACGAACCCCTGCCTTCGGACAAGTTAGTGACTGCGATCATGGAATTGGAGGATTTGCGGAGCGAACTGGAGTTTTTGCGCGACGATTCTCCGGACTCCGACGAGCCGGACGCATTCGTTGGCGCTCCTCTCAACCCCCCGCCTCATCTGAATTCCGGGGCAATAGAGCTTCCGGAACCTGACGAATCAAGCAACTGATCTTACTTGCCCGAGGCCACTTTGGCTGGCGCGAGGAGCCCCACGCCGCCGCCCGCGTAGCATAATACAAACTGCAACCAAGCCCGATGAAAGAACTCCAGATCCTTTCCGCCGACGGCCAGAACCGGTTCATACGTCTCGAAGCGGAGCGCATTTCGCTCGGCCGCTCCAGCGCCGCCGACCTCCCTTTCCCGGACGATAACGGCCTCTCGCGGCAGCACCTGGCAATCGAGCGCGACGGCGACGGATGGGCTCTGCGCGACCTTGGCAGCAAGAACGGAACCATGCTGAACGGCGCCAAAATCACCGCGCGCACGCCTTTGAAATCGGGCGACAGGATCACCGCGGGACATCTCATCCTCGTATACGACGAAGCCAGTTCCAAGGTGGCGCACCCGGTGGTGGTCTTCGACCACCGCGAAGAAGCCGGGGACCGTACCAGTGTCTCAACCGTTATTTCCCACCTTGACGGCGTAATTAAGGACGACGGCGGCGTTGGCGAAGCCCAGCTTCTCGCCGCGTCGCACATTTCAGCGCTCATCCGCGCCGGAAACGAGCTGGCCGGCAACAGGCCTTTGCCCGAACTCTTCCGCTTCATCCTCGATCTTGCCATTCAGGCCGTCCAGGCGGATCGCGGCGTGCTGATGACGGCCGAAGGCGACAACCTTGTGGTCAAGGCCAATCAGGGCGAGGGTTTTCGTATCTCGACCGCCGTAAGGGATCGCGTGCTCAACAGCGGTCTCTCCGTTCTGGTGCGCGACACGTCCGTGGACGACGCTCTCCGGGACCGGCGCAGCATCGTTGAGCAGAACATCCGCACTCTGATGGCGGTTCCGCTGCAAACGCGCGAGAAGATCATCGGTATCATCTACGTCGATTCGCCTTCCCTCCGCCGCGAATTCACCAAGGACGATCTGAATCTGCTAACGGTCATGGCCAATGTCGCCGCCATCCGGATCGAGCACACGCGCTTTGCGGAGGTGGAACAGGCCAGGCAGCTTCTGGCGCGCGATCTCGAGCAGGCCGCCGAGATTCAGCAGCGCTTTTTGCCGGCTGTCGCCCCGGCTGTCCGCGGACTCGATGTGGCCGGGCACAACGCCCCGTGCCGCACCGTTGGGGGCGACTACTACGATTTCTTCCCTTACGGAAGCAGCCGAATCGCCATGGTTCTTGGCGACGTCTCCGGCAAGGGCATGCCCGCTTCTCTTCTCATGATGGGTCTGCAGGCGCGTGTGCAGGTACTGATCGAGGAGCCGAAGAGCTTGGCGGACGTCATGACGCGGCTGAACCGGATCACCTCCGCCAATTGCCCGTCGAACCGGTTCATCAGTCTGTTCTTCTGCATCCTCGATGGGGACACCGGCGAACTGACGTTTTGCAACGCCGGCCACAACCCTCCGGTGATCGTCCGCGCGAACGGAACTTACTCGCAGTTGAACGGCGGTGGCCCCGTGCTCGGAATTCTGCCGTTTATCGAGTATGAGGAGTATCGCGAAAAACTCGCCGAAGGCGATGCCCTCGTGGTCTACAGCGACGGTGTCACCGAAGCGAACAATCCCGCCGGAGATGAGTTTGAAATCGAGGGCCTCGCCGAAGCCGTAATTGCCGATCGAAACCAGCCTGCCGCTGCGATCATCACCGCCATCAATAAAGCAGTGTCGGCCTACACGGTGGGCGCACCGCCGGCGGACGACATCACGGTCATCGTGGCACGCCGCGTCGCCGCCTGACAGGCACCGCATTACAAGATTGTTATTATTGCGGCTGTCACCTCATTGTCACGTGAACGTAAATCGCCTGTAAAGCTCCGCTGGTAATCTCCTTTCTTGCCGACAGGCGCTCCCGAAAGGAACAATATGAACAACGGAACAGCTGGCCTTAAGTGTCTCTATAGCGGCCGTGTATCGACCGTGATCGCATGCGCGCTCGTCTGCGCGGCAGGGCTGATACCCCTGTGGGCACAGGAAGGCGGGGCGACTTTATCCGGAACAATCTTGGATCAGGCCGGCAAGACCATTCAGGGCGCAACAGTCACTGTGAAGAACGAGGCTACCGCCGTCACTCGCACCGCCGACAGCGATGCAAACGGACACTTTTCTGCCGCAGGGCTGTCCGCCGGAACTTATACAATCGAGACAACGGCCCCTGGTTTTGCCAGAAACACCCGCGCGGAAGTTCAGGTCTCCCCCACCGGAGCGGAAGAAGTCTCCATCACACTTTTCGTCGACTCCGTGTCCCAATCCGTCACCATCCAGGAGTCAGTGTCGCTGGCAACGGAACTCGCCCCATCCGGCAATACGCTGGAGGCCACCTCCGCAAGGACGGAGATCGGTACTGCATTCATTAAGAACTTTATCTCCCCGGTTTCGGACTTCGCCGAGGTCGTGAATCTCGCGCCGGGCACGTTCAGCCTCAATCCAAACGGAATCGGCCTCGGACAGGGCAAAACCTACTTCCGCGGATTCCAGGACGGTCAGTACACAATCACCTTCGATGGCATTCCTTTCGAAGATACCAACTCCCCAACCCACCAATCTTGGGCAAGCTTTCCCTCGCAGTGGATCAGTTCAACGGATTTCGATCGCAGTCCGGGCCAGGCTTCGGACTTCGGCCCCACAAACTTCGGCGGATCGATCAACCTCAAGTCTCCGGAGTTGCAGGCGGACCCCGACATTCGCGGCACGTTTTCCTACGGCTCGTTCAACACACGGCTGTATCAGCTGGACTTCGATTCCGGGCAGTTTGGTCCCGGCAAAAAAGACGCCGTCCTGTTCGATTTCAACCAGATGACCTCGGATGGGTATCAAACCTTTAACAAACAGCAGCGCGACGCCGGTTACGGTAAGTTTCAACACCGGTTTTCCGATAAGACAAGTCTCAGTCTGTACGGCGGTCTGGTGGACATCTGGAACAACACGCCGAACACCACCAATCCCACGCGCGCGCAGGTTGCCCAGTACGGAGTCGACTACCTGCTGGACAACACACCAACCTGTGTCGCCGTGTCACTGAACTGCCCGGCTGCGAACGGTGCGCCGGACCCCTACTATTACGGCTATAACACCTATCACGTACAGACCGATTTCGAATACGCCGATTTCAACTCCGATCTGGGCAACGGATGGAAGTTCGACACTAAGGCGTATACCACTCGCTATTGGAACAAACAGTTCTATCAGAACGGCACGACGGTAAACCTGACTTCGGCGAAACCCAGCGGCGTAGACAAACTGAACGGCTACCGGCATGCCGGCGATACGCTGATCCTGAGCAGGGAAATGAAATGGGGCGTCTTCCGTACCGGTGTCTGGTATGACTGGGCATACACGGACCGTTATCAGTATCCGTCCAACATACTGAGCCAGTTGGACACGCCATTTCCGAACTTTCACGAACATTTTGAAACGCAGTCTTTCCAGCCGTTTGCTGAGTTCGAGTGGCATCCGCTGCCGAAGCTGGTAGTCACGGCGGGCATCAAAGCCGCCGATTATCAAATGACTTTGAATCAGTATCAGGACAACGGCAAAATAGTCGGCTGCCTCGGCGGGACGCTGTCCGCCTTCCCTGCCGCCAGCCCCTTTGCCGGCGCCCCCGACTGTATCGGCGGCTCGGCTTTTGTGAGGCACAGTATCAACTACAACAACTGGCTGCCGACACTCACTGCCCGCTATCGGGTGCGCGGCAACTGGTCGGCTTATGCCCAATTTGCCGAGGGCAGTGTCATTCCACCGAGCGCTGTGTTCGACGTGCCGGGTGGGAACGTCCTGGTCCCGCAGAAGCCCACATTGGCAAAGAACTACCAAATTGGTTCGGTGGCGAAATATAGCCGGTGGACCCTGGATGTCGACGCCTATTACGTCCATTTCCAAAACGGCTTCGACTCCTATACGGATCCGGCTACAAATGAGGCGGTCTTTGTCCCGACCGGCCCCTCGAATACCAAAGGTATCGAATTCGAGAGCAATATCGTGATCGGGCATGGGCTCAGTCTGTACCTGAACGGTTCAAAGGGCTCGGCGAAATATGCGGAGGGTCCGAACCTTCCCAACGGAGGCCTGTGGGTGGCCGACACACCAAGAGACGTCGAAGGAATCGCCCTACTCTGGCAGCACGGGAGCTGGGACGTTGGCCTCATCAATAAACGCGTCGGCAAGATGTACAACGACAACGGAACGATAACCTACCTGATCGACGGACAAAAACTTCCCTTTCCCGCCGACCAGGCCGTTTCCATCAACCCTTTCGACCTGACCAACGTGTTTGTTAACTACACCATCAAGAACGCTTCCCGGCTTCGGGGGACCAAGGTCCAGTTCGCGGTGAACAACCTTGCCAACAGCCACAACGTTGTCGGGGTAGTTCCGGCGATTGCGGCAACGCCAACCGCGCTTTTCGTACCGAACGGTGGCGATCAATTGAACCTGCTGCCAGGGCGCAGCTTTTCGATCACGGTGACCGGGGGCTACGCGCCGAGGCGGTAAAAGCGGCTGCTAACCGAAGACGGTACCATAACCCCTCGTGAATCCCGGTTGTCGGATTTGTAGGACAATGGGGGGGTACCTTTATGCGATACCTTGCGTTAGCCCTCGTTGCAGTGTCCATGATGTCCTGCAATCGGGATCCGAACTACCTGAAGCAGAAGTACCTTCAAAGCGGCATCAAGTATTATGACGGCGGACGCTTCAAAGAGGCGTCCATCATGTTCCGCAAGTCCATCGAGTCCGATCGAAAGTTCGGGCCCGCTTACTACCATTTGGCCTTGACGGACCTCAAAGAAGGTCAGGTGGCAAACGCGGTGCCGGCGCTGCGGCGGGCCCACGAGTTGCTCAAGCCCGGAACGGACGACGCGAACGATGCCGACCTGAAGCTTTCGGAGATCATGATCATTGCCGCGCAGGGCCAGGAAAACAACGAGGCGATTCTCAAGGAAGTGCAGCTGATGGTAGACGGCCTGCTGAAGCGAAACCCCAGGGGGTGGGAGGGCCACAAGCTCACCGGCGATCTGGCCATGCTCGCGACCGCGAAGTTGTACCGCGCCGCCAAGGTTGAGGATGCCAAGAAAGAGCTCGTCGCCGCGATCGCCGAATACCGTCAGGCGCTCACTCTCAAACCCGGCGATCCGATCATCACGCTGGCGCTGGGGCGAACGCTCGTTGTGGATGGTGAAACCGCCGAGGCCGAAACGCTCTTCAAGGGCATGATCGATAAGGACAAAAAGAACCTGAACGGTTACTATGAGCTGTATCGCGTCTACCTCAGCATGCGGAAAATCCCGGATGCGGAGGCGATCCTCAAGAGCGCGATCCGTAACAATCCCAAAGATCCACAGCTGCGCCTCACACTAGCCCAG
>Ga0182024_10003948_pt1 | contig 34682 bp, 25 predicted proteins | sample P32metaG_FD_120480 | JGI IMG/M metagenome (GOLD analysis project Ga0182024, IMG submission 120480) | Permafrost microbial communities from Stordalen Mire, Sweden - P3-2 metaG (Illumina Assembly) | ecosystem: Environmental > Terrestrial > Soil > Wetlands > Permafrost | place: Sweden: Stordalen...
ACCATTAGCAGCCAACAAACCGTAACGGTTACAGCAACTAGTTTGGCGGACTCAACCAAGACGGGCAGTGCTACAATCACACTCGTACCGACGGTTGGCATCGCGCTAACGCCCTCTTCTATTACTTTTACTGGCGGCCAAACGACCCAGTTCAACGTTTCCATCGCAGGAACATCCGCGTCGTCGACTGCGGTTACTTGGACTCTGGCTCCCTCGGTCGGTACTATGTCGAACGGAGTGTACACAGCACCAGCGACTATTACATCATTGCAAACAATCATACTTACCGTTGCGAACATTGCCAGTCCAACGCAAACCGCGACGGCCACCATCACCCTTAATGCATCGACCGCGCCTGCCGTCAGCGTCAGCCCGAGCCAGGCAACTCTCAGTCCGTCAGGGACACAACAGTTCACAGCTTCGGGGATTACAAGTCCGACGTGGACCATCAGCCCGTCTACCGGAAGCATAAGCAGTGCTGGATTATACACGGCACCCAGTAGTATTACTACCCAGTCTACGGTCACGGCTACCGCCACGGGCACAGGTGGCTCAGCCACCGCGACAGTTACATTGAACCCGGCCGCTTCGACTGCTTCGACTGGGATCACGTTGCCACTCGAGGTAGTCGGGCCGAATGGAACGACCGTGAGCGCCTCATTCACCATCCCGTCCGGGTCGACGACGCCGGCGCAGCTCTGGTTCCAGATCCATGGCTTGCGCTATGCCACTCAGGCCAGCGTCCAATTCAACGGCGGCGCCTGGATTCCGATCAATGAATCGACTGGGACGGTATTAGGGCGTGCGGCTCAATACGGCGGCATGGGAGGTGGATTCCACACCTTCCCGATGACCATGAACCTGCCTGCCAACTCGATTACCACCGGAACCAATACGATCACTTTCCAGTTCAATGCAACGGATGGCACAGTGAGCGGTTTCCGGGTTCTGGCACTGAACATTTTGGATGCGAACGGGAACCAACTGATTCCGCAAAGCACGTTCACCCAGACCGATCCGAACACTTGGCAACCGCCTTCTACCCTGGCTTCCGACATAAGCGCCGGCCAGACTCTTTATACTTCGGCGCCTCTGACAGTACCCACATCCTCTGGGCCCCAAGCGATCCAAGCTCATTGCGTGGACTGCCATACCCACGATGGCCGCGACCTGAAATACTTCAACTACTCGAATAATTCCATCGTTTCGCGCTCAATGTTCCACGGCCTCACCACGGCCGAGGGGAATCAGATCGCCAGCTACATTCGTTCGTTAAATGTTCCGAATCCGGGCCGGCCTTGGAATCCGCCCTATCAACCGGGCCCCGGTTTGGATTCTCAACCGGTGGAGAATTGGGCCGCCGGTGCGGGCCTTTCCGCGGTATTGGATAGCGATGACGATATCCTGGCACAGTTGATGCCGGGTGGCACCGCGACCAATTGGGCGCCCACCGACTATCTCAATGCCCGCGAAATCCCCATCACCCTGGAACTGCCGGATTGGAACCATTGGTTGCCCACCGTCCATCCGAAGGACGCCTTTGGCAGTGCCTTCACGAGTAGTGGACTATACACCGATTATTTGAAGATTCTCTCCTTACTGGCTCCCGGAGGCGCGCAGGCTTATACGAACGCCGTGGATTACATGGCGGAATGGGTTTCATACCAGTCGGTATTCCTGGCGACCGTAACGGATCCCCTCACCTCCACTGCGTGGAACAATGCATCCTATACTCAGTCGATTCAATCGGTTGCGCTGTGGGAGATGGTCAAATGGTGGGATATGAACCAGGAGTACGGCTTGGAAGGGATGTCACAGGTTGCTTTTGGACCACAGGCCGCCACGCGATCCTGGTTCTCAAACGTTCCATTCATCACTTCGCCGAACATGCTGCACATCCCAACCACTGGCCCGGGAATCGGCAACGGCTCGCTTATCACCCATACCTACTTTTCACATATATGGTACCAGCTGCAATTGACCCTGAACGACGGGAACGGCAAGTTTGGAGGTCAATCGCCGATCGACTTTCCCTATACATTTAACTTCATTACAAGCCTTACCCAGAACAGTCCGGCCTCGCCTCAACCAGGTCACGCAGCGCTGCTGCTTTATTGGATTATAAAAGGCCTCCAGATTTCGAACTTCGATCCAGGACCGCAGACCGGATCGGACGGCTGGCAATACTGGGTGAGCGATCCTCTCAATTTAATGGTTTACCCAGCCAATGATGGGCTCTGGGACGAAGTGCCCACTGCTCAGCGCCAGCCCGCGTTGAATGCGTACGCGAAGGTTTGGGTGCCCAAGCTAACGTCCTTCACAGCGCAACAGTTTATTCAGGGGGGCCTTACCACCGCCAACCAAGTTCCTGATCCGGCTAGCCCCTTTGGCCCGAACATGTCGAGCCACGTTGCATTCCTCATTCCGCAATTGGTTTACCTGGGTGTTGATCCGACGTCAATGGCGCAGCTGGCAGCTTGGGCCAAGACCGTATGGCCGGCTTACAATTGGAGCGGCACCCTCGATCCTACATGCACCAGCAAGGAAGAGCCCGCCGGGATACTGATCGCATGTACGCCGGGGAACTGAAAAGATAGAAACGATTCACCTCTGGCCCATCTCGGATGGGCCAGAGCGTTTGAAAGATAGGACGTATCATCGGGCGTAACCAGGATGTGCCCGCAACACCGGCTGCAGGGCACTGCGCAATATACGCGAGATGCTTCGGTTAGTGAACCTGTCACTTCAAGTCCGCCGGGGCGATCTATATACAAATAGCTCCCGCGGCGGTAGGTTTCCACCGTCAACTGATGCGCTGCCTATTCCACTCGCCAGGCATCAACTGGATTAAAATAGATTTCGAGCCCGCGAATAGTTTCGGTTGAGGACAATGAAACATATTATCTGTCTTTTGTCGCTATTCACGAGCGCTCCGATTTTGGCGCAGCACAACTTATTCGAGGGCGGCATCGTCAATGCAGCCAGCCTCGCCAAAGTAACATTGCCAAACTCTTCGATTGCACAAGGTTCCGTCTTTTCGGCATTTGGGAGCAATTTGGGTCCGGCGCAAAGCCCCTCGCTCGCTTTCCCGTTGCAGACCACCCTGGGTGGTGTGTCATTGACGGTGCTGGCCGGAGGCCAGTCCTACAACGCCATCCCGCTATTTGTGAGTCCCGGGCAGATTAATGCGGTTCTGCCCTCCGCGGTCCCGGCCGGGTCAGCCACGTTGACGGTGAATTACAACGGAGCCAGCAACGCAGCCTCCTTTCAAATAGTCGCCCACAGCTTCGGGATTTTTACCATGGCTCAATCCGGAGCAGGGCCGGGAGTGATTGAAGACGCTAACTACAACCAGTACACGTTCACCCATTCGGCCCTGGCAGGCGACGTAGCCATCATCTGGGGTACCGGATTGACTCGCGTTCAGGGTAATGAAGCCGCTGGACCCTTGCCCGCCAATCAAGCGGATGTCCCGGCGGAGGTCCACATCGGGCTAACCCAAGCCACAATTACCTATCGCGGCCGCTCCGGTTGCTGTGCCGGCGTGGATCAGATTGTTTTCACGGTTCCACCAGGCATTACGGGTTGTCAGGTTCCAGTGTCTGTGCAGATCGGCGACATCGTCAGTAATCTTCCGACTATGCCCATCGCGGCAGACTCCTCCCGCGTCTGCTCCGGTCCGGAAGGGCCCACCAGCATCAGCCCGAGCCTGGTGTCACTCGGTCCTTCTCAGACGCAGCAGTTCACGGCTTCCGGCTTGGGAACGAATCCGGCCTGGAGCATTAGCCCATCCATCGGGAGCATCACCACCGCTGGGCTCTACACCGCGCCAAGCAGTGTGACTGCCGAGACTACGGTCACGGTTACCGCCATGAGCATTACCGATTCCACGGAACCGGCCTGGGCGACCGTGACATTGAATCCGGCCGTGGGCCAGACTCTACCTCCGCCAACCACGATCGCCGTTCCACTCGAAGTGCTGGGTTCGGCTGGAACGACAGCGTCAGTCTCATTCAACATTCCTAGCGGAACGAATCTGAGCGGTCTGAATCTGTGGATGCAGATCCATGGCTTGCTTTCCCAGACTCAGGCCAGCCTGCAAATGAATGGAGGACCCTGGCAGCCGATCAGCGAAGGCACGGTGACGCTGCTTGGGCTGGCCAACGCCTATGGAGGAATCGGTGGTGGCTTCCACACCTTGCAGATGACCATGCCCGCCGCCGGGCTCACAATCGGCACGAATACTCTAACGTTCCGGTTCAATGGAACAGATGGGAGGGTGAGTGGATTTAGGGTACTGGCATTCAATGTTCAGGACGAATACGGGAATTCGTTGATCCCCTCTAGCCAGTTCGTCAATGTCGATCCGAACACATGGCAGCCGCCATCGACGAATCCGTCGGACATTTCCGCCGGGGAAGCGCTGTACCGGAGTGCGTCCCTGACCGTACCCACAGCCTCTGGTCCCGCCCCGATCCAAGCCCACTGCATGGATTGTCATGCGCAAGACGGCCGCGACCTGAAATACTTCAACTACTCGAATCTTTCGATTCAGACGCGTTCGATATTCCATGGGCTCAGCCCGCAGCAAGGAAATCAGATTGCCAGCTACATTCGTTCCTTGAATGTACCCAATCCCGGACGGCCATGGAATCCGCCGTATCAGCCTGGGCCAGGGCTGGACTCGCAGCCGGTGAGCAATTGGTCCGCGGGCGCGGGTCTGGGCGCTGTGCTGCCAAGCGATCGAGCGATGTTATCGAATATGTTTCCGAACGGGACTGCGAACAATCCAGGCTTCTTTTCGATCGCTGGCGATCTTAATGCGAGAGAGCAGCAGATTGCCCTGATGCTTCCGGACTGGAACGCATGGCTGCCTGGAACTCACCCGATGGACGCGTGGGCGGATTTCGCGAGTTCTGGATTTGCGACTACCTACCCGCAGATTCGGGCAGCGCTGATCCCAGACAGCACCACGGCCTATGCCGCGGCCGCTCCACTTTTTGGATCGTGGAACGCCTTTCAACAGCAGTTCATGATTGCGAAAGAGGGCGTTCCAGCCGCAACGTTTACCCCGGCGTACAACCAGCAGGTTTACTCAACAATGCAATGGGCGATGGTCAAATCGTGGGAACTCAACCAGGAGTTCGGGTTGGAAGGAATGGCTACAACAATATTTACCAACCCGGGCGCGGACACGCGAGCCTGGAATTCTGGATTTCCGTTCTTTACGTCTCCGAACATGCTGCACATCCCGGCCATCGCGCCTACCGGCATCGGTAACGGATCGTTGGCCACGCGGAACTATCTGGCGTTCGTCTGGTATCAGACGCAATTGATCCTGAACAGTGCCGAGAAAGCGCAGTCGGGAACAGACCCTATCGACTGGGGCTATGCTTACGGGTTTGTCGATGGCCTGCGTAACGTCAACCAAACCCCTCAGGGCGCCCTGTTCACGTTCTGGTTAATGAAGGGTTTGCAGATCGACAACAGCGGGTACGCCACCCCGGTTGCAGCTACCACTCCTGGTTGGAGTTGGATCGATTCCGACATCAGTCGAGCGGTGAGTCCGGGCTGGCGAACGTTGCTACTATCCTTACTCGATAGTGACGTTTCCGGTAGCGATCGCACCGCGATCATGACGGGGCTGGTGACGGCCTGGCTTGCGGAAGTGAACCTCTTCACCCCAGCCCAGTATTGGGCAACCGGGGACGCAAATTTTGCCGCCACACGCGCCCCGATACGCGGTGAGCCTGATTCGCCATATTTCGAAGACCGCGTGTGGTACATGATCCCACAGTTCCGATATTACGGCGTGCCCCAAGCACTGGTTGATCAGATGGCGGCTTGGGCGCAAACGATTTGGACATCTCCAAATTGGACACCCACCACTTCAGCCATATGCATCGAGGATGGCAGCGGCCAGTTTGCCCGATGCAGCACGGAACAATAGCAGGGAACCTGATAGGAAACACTTCACGTCGGCCGATTTCCAAAGGCCAGAGCGTCTGACGCTTGGTGCTGGCTGGTGTCCCACACCATCTGGATCAGCTCTTCATGCCAGCCGAGCTGACGATAAAAGCGGATACCGTCTGGGTTCCCGGCCACCACTTGTAACTCCACGCGTGTAATCTGCTGTGCTTGATACCATTCCAAAGCGAAGGCCAGAAGACGACGTCCCAGGCTACCTCCGCGGTGTGATTCGGAGACGAATACTTCGCTGATGGCGCCAACGGAGGCGGAGCCGAAGTAAGGGGGCAAGGTCCGGACGCGGCCGGCCACGAAGCCGATGAGTTCACCGTTCCGCTCGGCGACGACCACGCTTGCAAAGCGTCCCAGGAACGGAACGACTGATTTGAGCCACGCATTGTAGGCGCCCTCGGGCAGCCGCAGCAGCATACCGTGTTCGAACTGGTGCTGATAGAGGGCCTTCCATAGCGGCTCGATGCGGGGCATATCACCGGCCGTGGCATGCCTGAGAACAAGGCTGGAGTCGCCGGCCATGTTGTCGTCGGCCATGTTGTCGTCGGCCATGTTAAGACCGCTCACGGCCGCTGGACGTGTAGTTCATTCCTCTTTTCACCGCATCCGGCCAAGTCCGATCGTCCACGCCATGCTGCGCCACAAACGCCAAGGCTAACCGTTCATACCCAAAGCCAATGCAGCCGGTGTGCGCCGGCCCTTCCGGAGTTTCGATCGCAAAGGAACGGCCGAAGAAGTCCTGGTGGTAATTGATGGAGCCAACCGCCAGTTTCTTTCCGCTGTAAGGCAACGGCGTCAGCAATTCATACTTGAGCTCGAAGCCTTGCTGGTAGGCGGCTTGCACGGCATAGCTGTCGACGAAGAATGGATCCGTGGCGGTGCTGATTTCATAGGCCAGACCCAGTTCATCCAAGAAGCGGGCCGACAAATCAACCAGCGTTTTGCGGGTGCCCAGCACGTAATCGGGCGGACCGACAAAGATGACCTCCCGCATGCTGAAATCCCAGAGCCGCTCGAGGCCGGTAAGGTTGCTGGATTCATAGCGGAAACATTTACCCAAGGCGGTGATGGCGCGAGGCGCCGGCAAATGCGAATCGCGCAGCCACATGTACCAATGAAAGCAGACCGAAGGAGACAGCAGGCATTCGACGCCGCTCACTCCGGCGGGATCGTGAACCAACTGTTTTCCGTCCCAAGTAACGCGGCGAGCGAACTCTTGCAGAACGCCGTGATCTTCCCGCAGATGGGATACCAGATTCAGCGAGGCTGGGAAGTTTTTCAAGTAGCGGCAGCGATCCAGCACATCCGCGCCAATCAGCGAGGGAAAGGTTCTGGCTTCAGCCCCGAACTCTTGCGCCATTTGACGGACGCGCAGGTCGAAATACTCGATGAGGGCGACCAGCTTGGGGCCAAACCCATAGCGGCCCCTTCCGAAGGCCACCAGTTCGTTTTCCGCGATCAGTAAAGGATGGGGATCGCCGTCGAACGAGGATGGAAAGACCTCGCGCTTGGCCAGAGTTTTCGATATTCCCGCGCGATGGTTGGAGCATAGCTTCACAGCTACCTCGGAAATCCAGGAAGACAATACTTCGGACTTATCTTCATAGCCGGGCCGCAATTCGATCGCCACCTGCGTGTTCCCCGGCAGAAGGCGCGGGTTGCTGATGCCCTCGGAAACATACGGAAGCCGCTTCAGGAATTCCTCGGCCAACTCGTCCGGGACGGTGGTGCCCAGATCGGTAACGGCGTTCAAAGCGAACCCCCATTGAGCGTCACACCGGAAGCCTCCAAAGTTTCTGCGATGGAGGGAATATCGAGCAGCTCGGGAAGACGATACGGCGGGAATCTGACATTAAACTCTTTTTCAAGTTCCATTACGACCGTCATGTGGCCCATGGAGTCCCAGCCCGGGGTGGAACCCATCCGGAGGGGCAGGGATGGATCATACTTGGAAATTCCAAGCGCCCGAACGATGGTTTGCTGGATGCGCTGTTCGGCAGTTCCTTCTGATTGAGTCATACTATGCACTCCTTTTGGCCTGGCGCTCAGAGCGAGACGGCAGGCAGCTTTTGAATAATTTTCGATGGTAGATACCAACACATACAAACGACTACGTAAGTCAGGACTCGCGCGGCTGCGTTGGAAAATGCAGTGCCACGAAGGGGGATGTGGGGCAGCCGATTGCTGTACTTTCGCCAAATCAAGTAGCCGGAAAACAGCAGCCCGTGCAGGAATCCCCACAGAATCCAATATCCGTTGGCGGCGTGCCACAACCCGACCAAAGTGAAAAGCAGAATTGTGTTGAAATAGACATTGTAATTGCGGAATCCCCACCGGTTGTAAAAAAGATAATCGCGAAAAAGGAAAGTGGCGGTCATGTTCCAGTTCATCCAGAATTTGGAGATATTCTCGCGTCCCAGGGGGTAGTTGAAGCTGGGCGGCAGCCTGAAACCGGCCGGCTGTCCGAACACCTCCATCAATTGCAGATAGCCAGCGAAGGTAAGGTAAAAGCCGACCGGTCCGGTTAAGAAAGTACCCACGGCATTGTTCCACAAGCGAGCGGCCGGCCAATGGCCCTGAAGAAAATGCTGCCCGACGCCGAGGGCGATGCCAAGGACGAATTTGGCAGCCGCGGTGAAAGCATCCATCCACCACTTGCTGGAGCCCCACAACCCGCGGTCGATCTGAATCGTCATGGGCATTTGCGAAAAGCGAAGAAGGGGACCGCCGAGCGTGAACGGCAGACACGTCCAAAGAACATATCGGCGGAACGACGGGGCTTCTATAGTTCCTGAGCCTACCTCCCAAAACAACGACACCAGCCGGAGAGCCAGCCACATGTCGAGCGCGCAAAGAACGACCGGCATTGGGCCCAATCCGGTAATAGGGTGGTCCCAATGTTGCACGCGGCCCCAAGTGAAAACTGTAGCCAGAAGTACGATCCCGAAGCAAGCCCGATGCCAGCGCCGGGCGCCATTCGCTTCTGCTCCCAGCCAGCGAGCCGCCGCGTATCCGATTCCGCATACCACGCAAAAGCCCGTGAAGACTCGCCAATGGTAGACGACCGACCCTAGTAGGCTGACCAGAGTCAACCCCCGACTGGTTTGGAGCGAGGGCAGGAACGATATCAAAAGAGAAAATGCCACAGCTACCGCGAGCCCAACGAGTAGATGAAGATCGACCGCGAACGTCAGCGTGGTGGTGCTTGGGGCGGTAGGGGCCATCAACAGGGAACTCGCATGCTGTTGTCACAAAAACACTTCAAGTCAAAGTGTGGCATAGGAACATGCCTTTCGAAACCCAGCCTTAAGCTCTAGTACGTACAGTACTCATCAACAACGAGCGCGCCCTGCAATGTAAACGACACTTTTGCCGGGATGACGGACGCAACGGACGTCGATCTTAGCAATTCTGGCGAGAAAGCTTCCGCGCTTCTCGAATCAGCAAAAAAGTATGAGGTCCCGGAGCGTAGTCTGGTTCTGGCATTTGCGTCGCTGGAAGACGTCACGCGCAATATCGATAGCACTGCCTATCCAACAAGGTTGGTGAGATTTATCCAAGGCCCTGTAGAGCAGACGATCCCAAATACGGTGCCAGAGCGAATCGCGCTGCTACGGATTGACACGGATTGGTACGAATCAACGCGACATGAACTTGTGCATTTGTACCCCAGGCTGTCTCCTGGCGGTGTTCTGATCATCGACGATTATGGACACTGGCAAGGTGCTCGAAAGGCCGTAGATGAGTATTTCCAAGCTGGGCTGTTCCTGAATCATATCGACTACACTGGGCGGCTAGCCATCAAGCCGCTAAGATGAGGATTTCGAAATGAGAGGATCATAAGATCTGAATGTCACTGGTGGCCAGCAGAGCGCCGCTACTGTTCAAAAACAACAATCGGTACCAGATCGTTCCGAAATTCTTATCCACGGGCAACGTGCAAGCCGCGCCCGTGCCGCAATTAAACGTCTGGTAGAGAAGTTGCGAGGCAGTGGAGGCCGACGTGAAGGCCAATGGCGAATACGAGAACTGTACGGCCACGCTAGCCGCGTTCGTCACATCCGCCAGCCGGACGCTAATGGTCGGCTGCTTCAACTCGGTTGATTCGCTCACCGGGAATAGATAGGCCCGATACTCGCCCGGGTTGCACGTCATCGTATCACTCGTCGTCCCAGGGCTCAGCACTGTAATCGGCTCGATCCCAGCCCACGTCGCGGAGATGCGGATAATAGATTGGCCACTAACGAGGTAAGGCGACAAATTGGCCGTGCATGAAGTTGCCACGTCACCGAAGTACTGGATCTCCAGGAGATTGCCATAGCTTCCTGTCCGGGCTGACGCTTCGTAGAAGATACCGTAATCGGGCGAGTTTAACACCGGCTGGAACTCGTACTTTGTGATTCGTTCATGGATGATGTTGGCGGTCGCATTGGCATGGGTCAATAGGTGGGACTTGGCGTAATCCACTACGGGCTCCATGCCGGCCTGGAAGGTCAAAAAGTAGAGCGGATTGAACGAGAGTTGGTAATTCAGCGGAAAGGGGTTGTTCACGCCGGTCAGCGTGCGGTCGTAATATTGAGGATCCTGGGTGTAGGCGTAGACGCGAACACCGGAGCCACGCTCAATACCAACTTCGTTGATGAGAGCAAAAGGCCACCCCACTCCCGCCTCCCCGTCAGTCGGCCACGCGATGCCACGCCGGTACCAAAGGTCGGGAACGACATAGGCCGTGCCGCCTGTGGAGGATAGGTTTGGAACTTGCCGCCAGAAGCTTTGGCCACCGCCAGGGCCACCTCCACCGAGACAGGAATCCAGAGTCTGCCAGTCGAAGTAGCCGGTCATGGCGTTGATGGTGGAATTGCTGGTGCCCGAGATGGTGAAGGTCTGGCCTCGCTTGTTTTTCCAAGTGTTGGTTGGGCACGCGGCCAGACCGGTAGGCGTCATCGTTCCTGGGCCATTGCCGCTGTTGGAAGACGAGATGCTGCTGAGGTTGAATGTCGACCCGTCCTGGAAGGTTATCGAGCCGCCTGTTCCTGTCGCTGCGGCTGTTGCATTAGCCAGCACCACGGTCAGCGTGCTCGCCGTAGGGCCGCTCGTGACGTAATAGTTTGAATCTGCCGATGTCGATCCCACGATCCAAAGCTTTGACATATCCGGGATCACGTTGTAAAGCAGGTGTGGAGTTGAAGTGGTAAGCGTGCTCCCGGTTTCCGAAGTCAGCGCAATCGGGTAGCCCTGGAACAGATAATCGAGCTGCGTCCCTGCGCCTTCCACGATCACAGGGCCAGCCGGGTTTCCGTACTTCAGTGCGTTCCCTCGCACCACATCCCCGATCACGCTGATTGCACCGAACTGATTTGTGCCCGTTCCTAAATAATATGGCGACGGGCTTTCGATATACTGCTCATGGTAGTCTCCGACAGTATTACCGCCGAGCGAGAAGCCGCCAGACCACCAAGACACACCCACGCCCCCAGAACCTGCCGCGAGCGGCCAAGCCATCTTGGGCCAGTTCGAAACCGCCGTAACCAGGTTGCGAGCATTGAGCAAATCGTTGTAGTGAATCCATTGCGTGCAAGCTGCTGAGTTCCCGCCATTGGTAGAGGGGCAGGCGACCCCGGCGGCGGTGTATGTGTTGGCCACGTAGGAATGAATTTGGGTTGTCCCGGAGGTGATCGTCCCGGTATAGGCGCAGGAAAACGTGACCGTGCCCGAGCCGAAAGTACCTCTGAAAATCGGTGAGTTGGCCGAAGTGCTGTAATCAAGAGCCGTGCCAGAGCCGGTGATGATGAATGTGTTTGCTCCGGTGAATGCCGAGGTGTACGGCGCTGGCCAGTCGATTACGCAACTGGTGCCGTTTCCAGTAAGCGATGTAGGCGCGCCTCCTGCGCCTCCAGCCGCACCGACGATGATCCCTCCGGTGTTCGTGCCTTCAAGCGGGTTGTATCCCCACGTCAGTCCGACTTCATCGACCGCGGTCATTCCGATAGCGTAAGGTTGCCATTGCTGCATGGCGTAGGTTAGGGCCGGAGTGGTCCAAGGAGTGAGGTTCGACAGAGGACCGCCAGCGCCATAGATAGTGGCGAACAGAGACGGGGTGCCGCCGAGAAAGCTTTGAAGGCTGAGATGGACATGGTTGAGCTTGCCGAGGCCGTAGCTATTGAGGTTGTTCATCACGGTCGTGACATTTGTGTTCACGGCAGTCTGGTAGGCGGCTTGGCCCCCAGTAACTGTGTATCCGGGAGTGACGGGCTGGGTCTCAATGAGGTTGAATCCGTTATTAGCAAGAGCCGCTCCGTAAGCGATAGCTGGGTTGGGGAGGGCGCTCGTCTGACCCGCTGGCAGGCCGATGAACGGCGTGTCTGACGTGAACAAAGAAGCGTGCCAGAAGCAATCGCTTCCGCCCGGATTAGCACAGGTGGTGTGGATCTGCCCATCCGTTCCGAAGTGCGGAACGGCGTTCGTAGTCTTGACGAAAACCCAAACTTGGCGCGTGAGGCCGTTCGAGTCGGTCATGGTCAGGGAGCTGACCTCCGCGCCGTTCGTATTAACAGTGCAGGTGCCTGAGATTGTGAATAAAGAACCGCTTGCTGCTACACAAGAACTGATCGTAGCAGCAGTAGTCGAGCCGTCCGTGTTTTGGTCGGTTGCGGTCAGTGTATACGTGGAACTCGGCTGCGCTATCAATTCGCGGGCCGACGCCAGCAGTTGCATCGGGACAACCGGGTTTGAGAACGTGACCTGTTGTTCCCATGACCCCATATAGTCCCAGCTTCCGCCCGAGCACCCCGAGCAGTTCGGACCGTTTTCCGTGATGACGATGGAATGGACTTGATTGAGAAAGGCTGCGGTGTTTATGGGAAACGTACTCGACGTAGCGCTCCGGGTGAGGGTCGCGACCGGGTCTCCATCGATGAAAGCGTAGATTCCTTTCGACGAGCCGTTGTTGTTGCCGAGCGCCGCGACGGTAACAGACCAGTTGCCGAAATAATTCGAGCCGTTCTGCTGGGCGTACACGAGGGCCGTGTTGTTGTATGTGGTGTCGTTCACCAAGGTGTAGCCAGCGGCGACCGTGGGGACCTGGGAGGTTCCGTAGGCCATCCCATAGAGGATCAACTCGTTCGGCTGACCGGGCGCAAGTTGGCCAGAGGTCATAGGCAGGGGCGGGCCGCCAGACGAGGTGGTGTTGACCGATCCTCCCGAGTCGATAGGAGAGGACGTGGCTACATTCGTGGCCTGTAGGACATAGAGAACGTTGTGCGCAGTGTTTTCCGAGCCGGAGTAAGCAACCGTCACAACGTTCGAGGAGCTGCCCACGATATTCGGGGCAACGCACATTTGGATATTGATGTGGTTGCCAGACCATCCGGTGTTGGCCGTGCCACAGGTGTAGGTGTTGCCTTCATGATCAGTCACGGTGATGCTGGCCGATACGGACCATTGGGCGAACACGATCAGCGCCGCGCCCGTAGTATCGGTGAACGAAGCGGTGGCGAGGCTTGAGCCAGGAGAGGCCGCCGTCTTAATGGCTACGGGCCGCGAGACTGTGCTCGTACCCGTGGCTTTGAGCGTGAGCGCCGCTCCATTGAAAAAATTGGATGCGTTAATGCTTGCGCTTGGCGCGGGGCCGGTGGTTACCGTGATAGACGATGTAGTGGCCGTGTTTTGAGGGAGAGCGTTCGCTACGGTGAAGCTAACGGCGGGGCTCGTGGCGATGACGGTGTTGAGGGCGTTGCGGTAGGTTACCGAGACGGTGTGGGTTCCGTTCGCGACGTTATACGATGGCCACGCGAAGGAGTACGGAACTGCTCGGCTGAAACCACCGACTATGGATTCCCCATCGATATCCCATTCCGCCGAATAAACGCCTGTGCAGGAGCTGCACGTTCCCGTCAATGTCGTTGGCCAGTAGCTTGAGATCGTCACGCCCGATGTGGGAAAAGTAACCGTCGCGGTCTGTGCCCACGCGCAGCAGGCTAACGTAAAGGCAGGAATAAGACGTTTCATAGTTGCTCTCGGAAGCTTTCGAGATCAACTTAGCAGAAGGGCTCGAGCTCGTGCCGGAGCGAGTTGTTAAATAGCAGATGGCCAAGAGAATAGAGGCCGGCAGCACCTGTGATTCACAGGTCCGGCGCCGACACTCCCGGCCCGTCGCCAACAGCCGAAAATCAGGCAGGCTTCGAGCGATTCAATTCACGGCCGGCTCGGGCCATGGGTGAGCGCGTCGTAAAGCGAGAGCGTGCGGCCGGTCATGCGGTCCAGGCTGAACTCCTCCCGTGCTCTGACGCGGCCGGCGTTGCCCAACGACTGCCGCCACCCCGGGTCGTCCAGCAGGCGATTGCAGGCAGCCGCCAGCGCGTCAGAATCTTTCGGCGCTACAGTCAGCCCGGTTTTCTCGTGCAATGAGACAAACGGAACGCCGGAGTCGAGCTTGGTGTTGACCACTGGTATGCCCGCCGCCATGGCCTCGATCTGGACGATACCGAAAGCCTCGCTGCGAGCCACCGAGGCCAACGCGAAGAGAGCCGCGGCATGGTAATAAGGAACCACTCGTTCGTTTTGAATCTCGCCGGCGAAGATTACTTTCCCGCCGAGCCCCAGACCCCGGACCAATTCCTGGAGTTTTCCACGCAGCGGACCGTCTCCAATGATGATCAGCTTCCCATTCACTTTGGCCATGGCCTGGATCAGGTATTCGAAGCCTTTGTAGTAGACCAGCCGCCCTACGCTGAGAATCAGGCGCTCACCATACTGCTCGCGGATCGCGCGTACCTCGGAAGGGTCGGCGCTCTCGAATTCCTCTAACGCGATGCCATACGGAATTACATGGCAGCGGTCCAGATAATGAGCCAGGACCTGTGAGCTCTGGCGGTAGTCCGGAGAGGTGGCGATGATCGCCGCGCTACGCCGCAGGGCCCGGTGCAAAAACGGCTCGAACATCGCTCCTAGAACCTTTTGACGCACCGTATCGCTGTGATAGGTCACTACCAGCTGCCCCGAATGTCCACTGGCGAGATACGCCAGAACGGCGGTCGGATTGGGCAAATGAATATGCACGATATCGGCGCCCGCCCGCCGGATTCGGCCGGCCATTCCCGGACACAAAGGAGTAGACGCCAGCATCAGGCGTGTAGGCAGCCGCGACACCTTCACGCCCTGCACTACGTCTTCCGTTGCTCTGCGGTCGTCGCTGGCCACGATCACTTCCAAATCGACCGACTTGCGCAGTTCACCGCAGATGGCTTGCAGGTGTGTTTCGATGCCGCCCATGTGGGGCGGATAGAACTTCCCCACGTGGAGCACCTGCGGGCGGTCCGGCCGGGAACCGGGCCGCGCGGCGCCGCTATTGCTGGACTCCATTTCCTGAATACCTGGCGTCATGCCGTAACGGTGACCGGGCTTTCGAATAGCCCTTTGTTGCTCGCCACCCAATCGTAGAGCAGGTCCAGGCCCCGAGCGCAACTGGTCCGCGGCGTCCATCCCAGCTCCGCCTGGGCGCGGCGGATGTCGCTGACAAAAACTTTCTGATCGCCGGGCCGCCATCCCGCAAAATCATAAGGCAGCTTCCGGTTGCGGCGTTTTTCGATATAAGCCAGCAACTCCAGCAGCGAGAGCACGTTTTCCGGTCCGCCGCCGATGTTATAGGCGCGTCCCACCGCTCGGTCGCCCGCGCCAAATGCGACGTCGTAAGCGTCCAACAGATCGTCGACGAACAACAGATCGCGCACTTGTTTGCCGTCTCCATAAACCGTAATTGGACGATCCAACTGGCTCGCGATCATGAACCAGGCCACCCAGCCTTGGTCCTCCGCGCCGAATTGGCGATATCCATAAATGCAGGATTGCCGGAAGACGATGGTGCGCAGCCCGTAGATCCGATGGTAATCGATCACATACTGGTCCGCCGCGCCCTTGGAGCAGCCGTAGGGAGAATGAAAATCCAGATTGCGTTCCTCCGACACTCCAAAAGGAAGCGACCGGTAGGCATAGCGTCCGTTCTGCTCCACAGCTCCGATTTCGGTCATCTCGCCATAAACTTTATTGGTGGATGCGTACAGGATCGGTCCCGAGAGGCCGGCCGCGCGCGCAGCTTCAAGTACATTGAAGGTTCCGAGCGCATTGATTTCGAAATCTTCCCGCGGCGCCGTAACCGAGGTCGTCACCGCCACCTGGGCCGCCAGATGCAATACGCGATCCGCGTCCCGATGTTCGCGGAACAGGCGGGTGAGCTCATCGGCGTGCCGGATGTCCAGCTTCACAAACTCCAGCTGGCCCTGCGGCTTCAGCCACTCCAGATTCTTTTGAATCCCTTCGCGCGAAAGGTTGTCGATCACCACCACGTGATCTCCGCGCCGCAAATATCTGCTGGCGGCGTTCGAGCCGATAAATCCCGCTCCGCCGGTAATAATTGTCTTCATCCTGTGCTCCTTCGACTTTTTCGTTACGCCTATTACACCCGCGCCAGGGCTAACCCCGCGCGTTGAGCAGCCAACTCCAGGTCGGATTGGACCATCTCCTTGATCAAACCCTGGAAGTCCACGCTCGGCCGCCAATTGAGAACGCTCCGCGCCTTGGAATAATCGCCGATCAGCAGATCTACTTCAGCCGGACGGTACACGGATTCATCCTTGCTCACGTAATTGCGGTAATCCAGGCCCGCCTCCGCGAATGCCAGCTCGCAGAACTCCCGCACGCTATGTGTTTCGCCGGTGGCCACCACGTAGTCGTCCGGTGAAGGCTGCTGCAACATCAGGTGCATCGCGCGCACATAGTCCCGGGCATGCCCCCAGTCGCGTTTGGCTTCCAGGTTTCCGAGCCTCAGCCCGGTCGCCAGGCCCATTTTGATGCGAGCCACGCCATCGGTGATCTTGCGCGTCACAAATTCATAACCTCGCCGCGGGCTCTCGTGATTGAAGAGAATTCCGTTCGAGCAAAACATTCCGTAGGCTTCCCGGTAGTTCATCGCCAAATGAAAGCCGGCGACTTTGCTGATGCCGTACGGGCTGCGCGGATGGAAGGCGGTGCTCTCCTTTTGAGGACTCTCGCGCACTTTCCCGAACATCTCGCTCGATCCGGCAAAGTAAAACCGGCACTCCGGCTGCAACTCGCGCAGCGCGGCCAGCACGTAATGGGTGCCGTTGATATTGGTAGCCATCGTGGAAAATCCATCCGCGAAGCTTTCCGCCACGAAACTCTGCGCGGCCAGATGATAGCACTCGTCGAACTTCTGTTTGCTAAAAATGTGGAAGATGCTGGCGTAGCTGTCCAGATTGGCGGCGTGGATCTGAATCCGGTTCAGAACGCCCCGCAACCGGCTCAAACGATGTTCGGGTTGCTCCAACGCCACGCGGCGAACCAAGCCATGGACTTCGTATCCAAGACTCAAGAGATATTCCGCCAGGTAACTTCCATCCTGGCCCGTGATTCCGGTGATAAGAGCTTTTTTCATAGCTGTCAGGTTTTCCTTCGCGTTTTGCCGATCCGAGTTCGGCTACCCTATCATTCGGCAAACTTGATCAATTTCGTTATGCAAGTCACCAGCCTCCGGAGGTTCGAATCCGGTTTCAAAGGACCCGGATCTCCTTCCCTTTCGCTGGTACAGTCATGTTCTCGGGCAACAATCGTTCATACACCCGCATGGTTTCCTCGGCCGTCAGGTCCCAGGAATATTTTTCTGCCGTGCGCCTGCCGGCCGCGCCAATTCTCCCGGCCAGGGCCGGATCTTCGGCGATGGTCCGCATCTTCTCCGCCAACTCGGAAGAGTCGTTGTAATGGTCTAGAAGCAGACCGTTGACTCCATCCTGAATCAGTTCCGAGGCGCCCGCTTCCCGGCTGACGACCACTGGCAGGGCCGTTGCCATGGCTTCCGTCACCACGAGCGCGAACGAATCGTAAGGAGTGGGAAGCAAGAGCGCATCGGCCGCGGCATAATACCGCTCCACCTCCCCGGTGGATCCGAGGAAAACCACCCGGTCTTCAATTCCCAGTGTGGAAGCCAGGGCGCGATAGGGTTCCTCCGCGCTGCGTGAAACGAACATCAGTTTGCCGGACGGAAGTTTCGCCAGGGCCTCCAGACACTGGCGCGCGCCCTTGCGCATATCTCCCACGAACAAATACGCCACCTCGCCCGCGCCCAGCCCGATTCCGGAGCGCACCGGGTTCCGTTGAGGATTGTCTCGAGCGGGAATAAAGCTCTTCGAATCCACTCCGTGGTAAACCACGGTGATGGGCGCTCGCGCGGCATAGCAAACCCGGAGGTCGTCCGCGATCCGTTTTGAAACTGCAATCAACTGCACCTTGCGCGCCGTTCGATAAAAGAGATATTCCAGCGCGCTCAGCGTGGTTCCCGACACCCATTCGCGAAAGGTCAGCCGCCCGGATGCCTGGCGCAAGGCCCGGTGCCAGGCCCGGTTCGCAATATGCGCCGTGAAGACGTTGCCGCGCAGCCCGCACAGTCCTTGATTGTGGATGATGTCGAATCTTCCTCGAACTCGAAGCGTGGCCTGAAGGGCGAAACTGAGGATGCTGCCCAGCGCGCTGGTGCGCCACGCCGGCACAGGGTGAAAATGAATCGGGGAACCCGCGTCGGCTTCAATGTGGTTCGCGAACACGTGTACTTCGTGGCTTTCGGCGTAGCGCGTGGCCAACTCCACCACGTACCGGCTGTGGCCTTCCCTGCGCCTGTAATCGTGAACCACGAAAGCGATTTTCACGCCGTCTCCTCGGCCACCCCTCGCCCGTCGCGCCTGGTTTCCTGGAACACCGACGCCAGATCGGCAAAGGCCTTCTTGCGATTCCATTCACGCACGATATAATCGCGGCCGCGCAATGCTTCTTGGCGAGCCTCTTCCCGGTGGGACGCGATCCACAGAAACTCGTTGCACATTGCTTCCGGATCGCGCCGCGGCGTTAAGCGCGCGTATCCGCTCAATTGCACCAGCATGCCTCCCACCGCCGTACACACCACCGGCGTTCCACAGGACAGAGCTTCGAGCGTGGAGTAAGCCGCCCCCTCCGCCAGCGATGCCAGCGCCATGACATCCGCGGCGCGGAAGTAATCCATCACTTCCGTCACCGGATGAGCGGCCGGCCGGCCGAGTACCCATTGGTCCGCATTTTCCAGATGCAGTTCCCCCGCCAGCTTCAGAAAATCCTTATAGCCTCCGCCCAGATTGATCACCACCGCATCCAGTCCCTTCTTTCGTGCCAGCGCCGTGGCCCGCAGCACGGTCTCCGGATCTTTCTCATGGCTGATGCGGCTGGAGAGGAAGATGATGAACTTATCCAGCGGCAAATCGCGTTTTCGTCTCAGCGCGGCGCGCTCTTCGTCCGTGGCCGGACAGAATGTCTCGGTGTCCACCCCGTAATAGAGTCCCACTGAGCTGCGGGGACAGTATTGCGCGGCCACGTCTCGAAGGTATGGCCCCATCGCCAGGCACCGTGTGGCCAGCTTGCCGTTGACGGTCATCAAAAACCGGATTACCGATTCACCCAGCCAGGCTTTCAGCGGCCCGATTTGGCGCCGTTCCCTGCGGCAGCGGAAATATTCCAGGGGTGCGATGCCCATATAGGTAATCACCGGGGTGTTGGTCAGGGCCCCCACCAAGGTGCCGTTGAAGGCCCCCCTCAGAAATTCCTGGCAAAGAATGAGATCGAATTCCCGCGCATGCTTCAGAAGATAGAACAGGGACGCGATCTGAAAGCGCAACCTGCCTCCCCGGATTACATCCACGTGGAGCGAAGCATCGCTGGCCTTCACGCGGTCCGCCAAGCCGCTCGCCTGATAAGTTCGGCCGGGAACCGCCATCGTCAGGTCGCAGATTTCACTCAAACCCGTGACGAAACGGATGTCGGTATAGCCTTCCACGAAAAATAAAACTTTGGGGATCGCGTTCATCTGCCTTCCATGATGTTTCGATAAACTATCGCGGTCTGCCGCGCATTCTCCGCCCACGAAAAACGCGCCGCATGCACGCGTCCCTGCTCGCGCCGGATTTCCCAGGCGGCCCGGTCGCGCGTTCTAGCGTTCAACAGTCCCGCCACGGCCCCGGCCCAGGAGTCCACGTCCGCGACGGGAGAATAGCACGCCGCGGCGCCGCCCACTTCCCGGAGCACCGGCACATCGCTCCCCGCTACCGGACAGCCGCAGGCCATGGCCTCGATCAGGGGCAGGCCAAATCCTTCCGCTTCGGCGGTGTGCAACAGCAAGGTGGCGCGTCTGTAAACGGCCGCCAGCAGATCCCTTTCGAGGAAGGGCAGGTTCAAGATCGCGTCTTCCACCTTGAGCTCCCGAGCCAACCGGATCTGCTCGGGCGTAAACCCTCCCACGCGCACCAGCCGTGTTCCGGGGACGCGCCGCCGGACCTCGGCGAACACTCGGAGCAAAACGTCCAGCCGTTTTCGCGGCAGCGTGCTTCCCACACTGAGCAGCCAGGCTGTGTCTATACCCGCATCCGGCATCAGCTCCGCCGCTTTTTGATCCCAGACCGGATCCGCCGCCGAGGAACAGGACGGATGCACGCCATTGGGGATCACCGTGATCCGTTCCGGTGGGAAGAGGTTATGCCGCAGCAGCTCGTCGCGGGTGGCACCACTCACCGCGATTACGTGCGCGGCTTGCTCAAAGCCGTTCAAAATCCGCCGTGTCATGGCCCGGAACCAGCGTGGCCGTTTCTCGCGTTCCGGTTCCAGAAGGCAGCGGAAAGTATCCAGGTCGTGGCAGGTAACCACCGTCCGCTGCGCCTCAAGCGCGTGCAGGAGCTGTGCGTAGCTGTGGTCCACCAGATGGAACAAATCGTATCGGCTCCGCTGCTCCCCGAGCCAGGCGGGATAATCGGCGAACCGGTTCATCAAACGATCTGCATTCTGCGCTACCTTCCCGCCCAGGACGGGGAAATATTGGAAGCGCTTGCGCAGCCGCGGGATCAATTGCGTCGCCATCACGCTCTCGCCGCATTGCTCGCGCAAGTGCAGGCATAACATGTCTCCCACCAGATCCATGCTCGGCCAGCGCTCCTCCCGAAAATCGCAAAGCACGGCCACTCGAATGGCTGGCTGGCGTGGAGTCAAGACCTCACAGTCTTTCGTCGAAGCTACCGCTTCTCTGCTCATAAGCCGAGCACCACTGACATGGAGAAGCACAACTTGGTCTTGATCGCAAACGGAAACGCTTGCGTCGAGCGCTCGAGCGAATGCCACAGCCGGCACGCCACAGGCGCGCCGACCCTTGAAATTCCACCATGTCCGGTAATGAAAGGGGTTCCCCAGAGCGAAAGCCTTTCCACGGTTAATCCCGCCTTCGCCGCCAGATCCAGCATCTCTTCGGGCGTGATCAGGAACAGGTGGCCGTCCGCATCCGGCTTGAATTCCTGGCTTTCGAGCGCCTGGAAATCCCGGATCATGGAATGGGTGGGAAGCCTGTTCCGGAAATAGGAACCGTTCGGCGTGGTCAGCAGGATGTGACCGCCCGTTGCGACAAACCGTTTCAGTTGTTTGAGGAAATCCACCGTGTGGGCGACGTGCTCCACGATCTCGCAAGCAATCACCAAATCGTGCTGGCCGGTCACCTCCGGATCCAGCTCGAACAGGTTTCCAGGTAGGAGCCGGATGTTCCCGGCATTCTGAAATTGACCAACTGCTTCCTCCAGGTGTTCTCTCCGCAAATCGTTGGCCGCCACTTGACACCCTCGCGACGCAAGACTGGCGCACAAAGCGGCATCTCCCGCGGCGATCTCCAGAACCGACTTGGGCTGAAGAGCCACGGCATCCTGCAAGGCGATTAATGCTCTCATCCGCCCATAGGCCAAATAAGATGGCGGCCAGCCAGAACCGTAATTCCAGCCCCAGGGATCGCTCGCCGCTGCCGATTCTTTCAGCGGCCGGACAGCGTGCAGGCCCCGATGGCAAACGCGTCGGAACAAACTATAATCGGGCAGCCTGGCCGGTGCTAAACGTTCCTGGGGTGTCATATTCTCGGGCAAGAATCACTGATTGCTTCAGTATGCACTTCGCTGGGGTGGACATCGTTGGCGCGCCCAGCCAGGATCGGCTCTAAGCGAGCCAGGTGACCATCCAGCGTGAATTTCCTCGACATTTCCCAAGCCCCCTGACACAGCCTCCCATAGTGGACCGGATCGGTCAGGGCGCGAACAATTGCTTGGGCCAGACCGTCCGAGGTAGGCGGATCGCCGGAAGCCAGTTCGCCCGTTACTCCAGGGATCAACCAATCCGGAATTCCTCCAACCGCATAGCCGGCGGCGGGCACTCCCTGACTTCCCGCTTCCACACCCACCATCCCGAACGGCTCTGGCCATAAACTGGGCACCACCAGCAGATCCGTCTCGCGCAATAGTTCCGCTTTCTCGGCGCCGCCGATCCAACCGGTGCATCGCATCGATACGCCGAGAGCGCGCGCCAGCGCTTGCACTGCCTCGAGCTCCGGTCCATCGCCGGCGATCGTCAATGTGAGCGGTCCCACCTGGCCGTTCGCGGCCGCTACCGCGTGGACCAAATTGCCCGTGCCCTTGATGTCCGTGAGGCGGCCTATGAACAAAATTCGTCCTCGTGGCGTCCTCGCGGTTGGCGCTCCATCTGGAGTATCGTCCGCCGCGGGCAGCGGCACCACATCGATCTGATCCGGCCTCACGCCATGGTTGTGGTATTCGCGAGCCATGTGCGTGCTGGCCACCAACAGTTTCGTGTATCTGCGCAGACGGGAGTTGATCTGCGACTCCCGCCCATACATCCGCCACATCGTGGATGGATTCAAGCCGCCGCAGCGGCGCGGATAATACAACACCAGGCAGGCCGCGCCAAAACGCCGGCCGCACGGACGCACTGCCGGGAAACTGTGACATTTCCGCCCGGAAATGCAAGTTCCATAATAGTTGTGGGCGTAGAGCGCTACCGGATGGGCGTCCAGCAGAGCGCCCTCCAGCGCGCCATCCTCCAGTCCCTGGGAATAAACCATCTCCGGTCCCCATTGGGCGACGGCCGCGAGCGTTTCTTCGCGCGATCCGCGAGACCAGCACCAGGTCTCGAGCGCCACACCCGGCGGATCGATCCGCTCGCCGGTCTCCTCGAACGGCGTCTCGTATAACAGCCCGATCTGGTGACCGCGATTCACTAAACCCGGAATCAATATCTGTAAGTATCGTTCCACCCCTCCAACCAGGTTGCGATACTTGGTGGCGATCAGGAGGCGCATACCCGATCACTTTGGCGATCGCTCTGGCACTCCGGTTTTCGAAGCGCCTCGATGGTGTGCGAGATGTCGAAACGCTCCTGGTACAAATCGCGCGCCGCCGCCGCCATTCGCGCGCGCTCGCCGGCATCCGTGGTTAGCTGTTTGAGCAAGCTGAGGTACGAATCGGGATGCTCCAACGAAGCCAGCGCCAGCGCCTGGGTTTCCGGCCAGAACGGTTCCGATAACGGCCCTATGTTTGAAATAATCGGCTTTCCGTGACAGAGGCCGATCATCACGCTGGTTCGGCGGCTGCTCACTCCATCCGGGTAAGGCTGGATCAGCAAATCGCAAGCCGCCACGTGGCACGATAGTTCCTTTGCGGTCAACGGGCCGGTGGCCTCGATCATTTGGGCCAGTTGCGGATTTTTACGGATCAGCGAGTCACGGTATTCCTCGCTCCCGATACCCATAAGCAGAATCGTTTGCCGGACCGGCTGGCGAGCCTGAGCGATTAAGATCGGCTCCAAAACAGAAGTGATCGGCCATCCGAACGTTCCGAAATGGCCCAGCAGCATGCGCCCATCGGGCGCGTATCGCCGGCGCACGTCCGCAACGCGGCCGGGGTCGTGCGTGACGGGAATGTTGCTGGGGATGGGCAGCCATTGGAACGGAATCCGCCGTCCCAACGCATACGGACGCCAGGTACCTTCCCAATGCGGAATCGACATCCAAACCCGTTCCGCGGCGCGAAGTAAGATCATCGTCATCAGCCGATGGACCGCTGCCACCGCACTTTGCCGCGGCGATCCCTTCCCAAAGGGTAGGTAGGGCTCGTGCACCATGATTTCCACCCGATCACCGGAGCGAACCGCGCGATTCCTGAGCCACCAGCAGAACGCCACATTCATCGACCGGTATCCATAGCCGTGTGGAACCCACTGCACCAGAATGCGGCGTGGCGCGGGGAAGCGATCCAACTGCAGTCCCACGCGGTCGAGATCGGCCGGCGAAATCTTCCCGAGTTCGCGGTGTACCGTAACGCCCGCCGCCTCGGCCTCCGAAGGGACTTGGCCTGTGCACCATACGTGAACTTCGTCCCCCCGGCTGGCCAGACCGGCGGCGACTCCGCGGGTGTAGTCGCTCACTCCGCCCGATTGAGGTGGATACTCGCTGGTGATGATGTGCCAGCTCTGCGATCCGCCCGATTGGCTGGCGTTCCGCTGCCTGCTCCCATCCACGTCTTTCATGACGGATCCCTTGGCAACGCTTTGCATCGGCCCGTTTACCCAGCCCGCTCCATCGCCGCTTCCGTCCGCGCCAGAGACTGGCCCGCGATTCCGTCACCGCGCGACCGGGCCAACATCATAAGATCCATGGGCGGTCCGATTAAAAACACCTTGTCCAGCGCGCCCAGGGTTCGAATCATCATTCTTGTACGCCACGGAAACCGCGACCAGTTTCCCAGCAGAAACCGGAAGAAGAAATGCATGCAGAACCTGTGGCTCACCACCTCGAATCCTCTTTCCTCCAGCATGTTGCTAAGTTCCTTGGCCCGATAGCCTTCCCGAACATGGTTGGGATCCGGAGGGGCGGGCGGTGTCGGGACGGTAATTAGCACCCAACCACCCGGAGCCAGCACTCGGGCAATCTCATCCAGGGCCAGCTCGTGTTCCGGAACGTGTTCCAGCACTTCCGTGCAAAGAATCAAGTCCATGCTGCGATCCGGAAGCGGAACGTGCGTCAGCGAGGCGCCGAAGAAGACCTGGCGCGGATCGATCCTCGCCGGCCCGCTGGTACGCCATCCAAAATCGCTTTCCACTACCAACTCCACCCCGGGTAAAGCCAGCAGCAGCGGCGAATAGCCGCCCTCGCCGGCGCCGGCGTTAAAGACCGAGCGAAAGCGGCCGGATCCTTGGGCCGCGCGATCCAGCAGAGTTTTGAGATGCGGTCCCTGGACGATGCGGCGTCCTTCATCCGGCCAGCCTGGCATGATCGGCCAGAGCCAACGCTGTAATCTTTGTTTCAAGCGCGGGGACATTTTAAGCGTTATGTTCCATTCTTTCGTTACTCGCGAACCAGTCGGAGAGCTGTTCCAGTTGCGCCTGGCCGGCGTATCGCTCCACATCCGAGCGGGCCTGTTCTCCCATGGCCCCTAGATCCTTGCGGCGCTCGCAGGCCTGCTCCAAAGCCGCTGCCAGCGCTTCCGCATTTCCGGCTGGAATCACCCATCCGCTTTCCCCCGGACGCACGCACTCGGCCGCACCCGCCTGGTCGGTGACGATCACCGGCAACCCGCACGCCAACCCCTCCACCAAAACAAACGGCAAGCCGTCTTCCAGGGTTGGGATCGCCAGCAACTCCGACTGCTGATAAACAGGCAGCGACTCGCCGGGAGTAGCCTCGACATCCAGACCGGCTCTCTCGCGTGCGAGCAACTTGGCGCAATCGCGATCTCCCGTCGCCCCCACGATTCGCAGCTTCACCCGGTTGGCGCCCAGAGCGCGGATCGCCCGCAGCAGATACACGAAACCCTTCCGAAGATCGAGGCTGCCCACGTAACAGATTCGAAGCGGTCCCTCGGCGGGTGGGTGCACCGCCGCAGGTCGAAAACGCTCGAGGTTCACGGTTTGGCGCAGAATGTGAACTTTGTCCTCTGGAACGCCATATTCGAGCATGCTGGCCTTGCCCCACGCAGAGTAGACTCGAATCCGGTCCACCAACCGATACTCTTCTTCCACCCGTTCCACCATTTCCTGAGTCGGGTGTCCGTGATACTTCTTCCCAAACCAGGTCCGCGCCTCGCGCTCTAACACCTCCTTGAAATTGCGAATGTGACCGTTGGGATTATCGAGGACGCTGGCCGCACCCTCCTGCCGGCACCAGCGGAGTGTCTCGAGAGCAACTTGGGTGAACAGGTAACAAGCGCTGGGGCGTGATCGAGCTACTTGTTGCGCGGCCCACTGGCCCAATCGGCGATCGCGCAGAAAACTCGCCCGACCTGGCCGGCAACGCAGCCACGTATAGCGCGTAACCCAGGCAGGAATTACCTCCGGCGATTTTTCCCAAATCACAGCCGGCAATCCGCCCGGCAGCGACCACGGGAGCGCGGCCCCGGGTCCGAAAGCAAATGTCTTTTCAGCTTCGCTATAAGCAGCCGCCGCGATGCCTGCGGCCGCTGAGTGGCCGAGACCGCCTACGCCAGCCAGCGTGCCGTAAACCACCGCAACTCGTTTGGTCCGATTGGAACGATCCGGAACGGCGCCAATGCTCATGCTGATATTCGCATCTGTAACGCCGTGTACTTGCCCCGGAAGGATGCCAGTAACGGTGCGATGTAATTTCCCAGTGGAGGCCGCAACACATTGGGAAGCATAACCAGCACGTACACAATCGTCACCGACACAACCGCTACAACCGCTTCTGGCAGGTTCTTTGGCGACCATCGGGTGGCTACCGCGACAGTGGCCGCCGCCACCAGAGCAAAGCGCCAGGCCCAGCTCCTCAACATCATGTTTGCCAGCTGCGCTAAGCTCACGTCCGTTTCCTTTGCCATCATCCACAGGTTGCATGGCAGACTTATCAGGCACGCCCCGGCTGACGAGCCGAGCGGCGCGCCAACAGGCCCCAATAGCATGGTCAATCCCACGCAGGAACAGACCGTAACCAATCCGTCGCCGAGATTGGTGAGGGAGATCCTCCTCTGGTAGCCGAAGCAGAACACGCTATAAGAAGTCGTAGTCGTCCAGTGCCGCACCACTACGTTGAACAGAATCCCCGCGGTCAGCGCAAAACCGCCATACTGGCGACCGGTGACCCACCAATCGACGAACCAGTGGTTCACCAGCAGCACGATGCAGAAGACCAAACCGCTGAAGGTCAGAATTCCACGAGTCATAGCCACCAGCACCTGCAGCAGCTGCTGGCGCGAGCCCCCCGTCTTCAGTTCGCACAATCCCGGTGTCGCGACTTGCATTAGGATCTGCGCCTGATTGGCGAGCACGTTGGCCAGCTTGCCGGTGCAAGAGTAGGGCACCACGGCGGCCGGGCCCAGTAGCCTGCCGATGATCAACAGATCCGTGTTGTTCATTAACGCTTGTGCAATCTGCGCCACGCTGATCCAGAAGCCTCGTCCCAGAAGTGGCAGCGTTGCTTTCCACACCATGGGGGGAATCGAGCGTGGCAAAACCGCCGGGAACTGCTTCACCAGCCTGTACAAGGAAATTGGCGCCGGCAACACTTGCAACAGCAGCCACCCGACCGCGAGGGCCATGAGACTCCAGCCTTGGAGGACCATGAATATTGTCATCGCAGTGGTCACGGTCCAGCTCACCATCTGCAACCAGCCCAGGAAGGCCAGGTCCTGGAGCCCCTGCAGCAGCGCATGCAGGATGCGCAGTGGGAAAGCGATCACGAACCCAATCAGGATAACGGCTAGTGGTCCCCGCAATGCTTGCCACTCGGCCGGGATCGTAAACCACATGATCGCCGCGACCGCGATCACAATCGGAAGCTGATAAAAGACCAGCCGCACCGTCCGGCCAACAATGAAGGGCAGGTCGCTCGCCGTTTCCACACCTCCGCCCCGTCCGGTTGCGTAGGCCGTTTCCAAGGGCAGAAGCGCAACCACGCCGAAGTCCGTCAGAGTAAGATACGCCAGCAATTGCGTACCGACCAGCCACAGACCATAGTCGTGCTGGCCAATGTGCCTGAGCATGAACGGCGTCAACCACAGGCCCGTCACTACCAGCAGGCCCTGATAGGCGTAGCTAAGCACCAGCCCGCCAAAGAACTTCCGTGTACGGCTCATTCGGAACCCGCTTCTTTCGTATCTTGATCGGCGCCGGAGGCCGCAGGTACCTGAGCGGATTTCGCCAGCCAGTTCCAGGAAGTTCGGACGATTTCGTCCAGGCTGGAATGCCGCGGGATCCATTCCAATACCCTTCTAGCCTTGGATGCGTCCGCGATCAGGGATGCCGGATCGCCGGATCGCCTGGGCAATTCCTCGTACGGCAGATCGCGCCCCGCGACGCGCTCAACCGCGGCCGCTACCTCTCGAACCGAGTGGCCTGATCCAGTACCAAGATTAAACGGGGTGCTGGCTCCTCCCGAGTCCAGGTATTTCAGAGCGGCCAAATGCGCTTCCCCCAGGTCGGTGACGTGCAAATAATCGCGAATGGCGGTTCCATCGGGCGTGTCGTAATCGGTGCCGAAAATCTGAAGACAAGGGACGCGTCCCAGTGCGGCCAGAATAGTCCGGGGAATCAGATGAGTTTCCGGATCGTGGTTTTCACCTAGCTCGCCGTCCGGGTCGGCTCCCGCCGCATTGAAATATCGCAGCGCCACCCACGCTAACCCGTGAATCTGGCCGTACCAATGGAGCAGGCGTTCGACCATGAGCTTGGACTCACCGTATGGATTCACCGGTTGCTGCGCGTGCTCTTCGCGAATCGGGATCTCGGTGGGATATCCGTAGGTAGCGCAACTGGAGGAGAAGACGATTTTTCTCACGCCCGCGGCGCGCATCGATTCCAGAAGACTCAGCGAGTTCACAACATTGTTCTGGAAGTACAGTTCCGGAGCCTGCATGGACTCCCCCACATAGGCAAACGCGGCAAAATGAATAACTGCATCGATCGGGTACTTCTCGAAGATCTCTTTGAGCGCGCTGCGATCGGCGATGTCCGCCTCCACCAGCGGCCCCCATCGAACGGCGTCGCGATGGCCGCGCTTCAGGTTGTCCAGCACGATCGCCCGGCTGCCCGCTCGCGACAGGATCTTCGCGGTATGACTGCCAATGTAACCGGCGCCGCCGGTAATTAAGACGTGCACATTCCCTTCCTAGTCGTGTTTCTCAGCTCTTACGGGCGTCGCGAGCTTTGCCAACTCCCAGTCGCAGGTGCGGCACTGGTTCTAGCGAATAGCTGGAACATATCTTGCTTCAAACCGGCCCGGACGCGCTCTCACCTCCGTCGTGGCTCGCGCGTCGTTGCCCTGAGGTGTCGCAGTCCAGCCCATGCCCAGGAGCAGGATCACGGTTTGCGGTATGGCGGTAAGCATTCCGAGTCCAATCCAGGCCGTTCCTAACGAAAAAGCCGCCAGGCACCAGACCATTCTTCTGCTGTTGGTCCAAGGCCCGCCCTGGAATGCAACTCTAACTCGAGTCATAAACCATAGGACAAAGCCGATCCAGAGCAGTACGCCGATGATACCCTGCTCGCACAGAATCCGCGCGTATTCGTTTTCCATCTGGATGGGATTTCTCACCTCCGCTGCAAGGAAATAAGGCATGCTGGTTCCGCCGCCTCCCAAGCCGTTGCCCATGGGATACTCCACCAGGATTTCCCAGAAACCACGGTTTACGCTTCCAGCTATCCGATCCACTACGCCCTCGGTGTCGCTCAGACTTTTGAATCGCTGGAAGCGCTCGTTGGTCATGGCCACCGATCCAAGGATGGCGATCAGCAGCGCGAAGGCCACCAGCGCGCCCGGCTTGGCACGCCGCGTGAAAAGCGCGGCCAGCACCAAGACCACTCCCAGGATGAAGTTCGAGCGCGTCGCCGACATCAATACGCCCAGCAGCGCCGCGATGCCGCCTAGCAGGATCAACGCCCGTAAAAAGCGTGACTTGACATGATCCCAGCAACCAATCAAATAGGGCAGAGAAGCCACCATCATGCCCCCGTACGCGTGAGCGCTCGAGAAGGTAGCTGGAATCCGGTAGAAACCGCCGGCTACATCGGCGCTAGAGTAGATGATCTGCGTGACCGGGCTGAGTGGATAGAAGCGGGTTACGCTGGTGAAGTACTCCGCCCAGGCGAATAGAGCGGCCAGCAGGTTCAAGACGGCGAAGCCGGTTCCGAGCGCGGTCAGGTCCTTGTCCTTCAGCCTGGTTCCTAAAATTAGCATTGGCAGAAACAGCACGTTGCCGCGAAAACCGACCAGGGAAATCAGCAAAGGCTGGAACGGTAGCAGAACCAGCAGCAAGCACCAGCCGATGAGAACCAGGGTCCACAATCGAATCGCTTCCGAATGCCGGCCCGGTTCGCTGGCCAGCCAATTTTGCGATAAATACAGGCCTAGCGCTCCCGCATCGAAAATGAAGTGGGAAAAAGTTGTGAGCAGATTGGCCCTTAAAATCCCGTAGAAATAACCGAATGTAAGCAGCACCAAAAGCCCCTGGCCGAGCGAGCGGCGGCCCGCCCATAGACAGAGCCCGAAGGCGGCGATGCAGAGTACCAGGGCAATCATGCTTCGGCCGACTCCTGGCCTGCGACTCCCCGGCATAAATCGCTCAAAATCTTCATCTCGGTCGAGGGCACGCACAACTTCAGCCCACGAGCCGCCCCAGCGCTCCCCAGGCGTCTCCGCAGTTCCGGTGATTCGATTAGACAGGCCAGAGATTCCGCCAGCTGCTGGGAATCGCCCGGCTTGACCAGCACTCCACAGCTTTCGTCCACGATTTCGAGCGCTCCCCCCAAAGCCGTGCTCACCACCGGAAGGCCCGCGCGCAGAGCCTCTACGAAGACCATTCCAAACGAATCGGGCCCTTGATTGGGTTGGCAGAAGATATCAGCCGATGCCAGCAACTGCCCTATGTCCGAGCGCTGTCCTAGAAACTGTATGCGCTGGTCCAGGCCCAGCTCCGCGACAGTGCGTTGGAGTTGGGCGAGATATTGCCGTTCTTCCCGCCGTTGGGCGCCGCCCACCATCCAGCAGACCCAGGGAGTCCGAAGGCGCTGGAGTTGTGCGAGGGCTTCGAGATGCAAAGCGTGACCTTTACATCCCTCCATGCGGCTCACCTGGATGATCACCACGGTGTCCTCGCCAACTTGGTATTGGTCTCGCAGCGCTCGGCGCCACTGGCCTGCCGGCGATGGTTCTGAAACTGCTACTGGAGGATAAACGATGCCACGCGGCACGTTCGCGCATATATTGTCCAACCCACTTTCGGTGAAACTACTGTTTCCGATCGCCAGGTCCGGTCTGGTTCTCCGCGCCAGGCGCTCCAGCCAATTGCGGCCCGAGTGGAAGGAATGCGCCCAGAAACCAAGCTTTGGTCCTGCCGCTAGCACAGCTCTTCCAAAAACCGCCAGCGACCAGGGCATGTGGCAGATCACGACGTCGAAATGTTCCCGGCGCAATAACTCGCCCAGCTTCCTGCGGGCCCGCCAGACCGTCCAGGGGCGGCTGATCCGGACTTCCCCGAGCATGTGCACTCGGGCGCCTGCAGCGGTCAGCTCCTGGCTCAGGCGACCTTCGTGGCACAGCGCGAAATGTGTGTCCATGGCCGGGCACAGATCGCGCGACCGCGCCAGGGTCGCCAGAATGCTTTCCACTCCTCCATATAGATTGCCGCTGTTCACCTGCAGCACGGTCAAGGTTGCGGAGCCCGGCCTGCCGTCGCTGCCAGCGGACGATTTCGCGGAAACGGGGATACTGGACATGGAGTGTGACTACGGAGTGGACCTGCGTCGCGCCCCGGCTTGAACCACGGCTTCGAGTTCGGCCTCGGCTGGGTCGCGGTGGATGTTCTGGTACAACGCGAGCAACTCTGTGGCTAAGCGCTTTCGATGGTACAGACGCTCCGCGGTGACGCGCCCCGCTTGGCCTAACTGCAGGCGCAAATCCGGATCCTCGGCCAAGCGCTTGATCTGCCGCGCTAACATGGCCGCGTCTCCCGGTGCGTGGCCCAAAGCGTTCTCACCGTCGACGAAGAGCTCCGAAGCGCCGCCGGCCTGGCTGGCAATCACAGCTTTACCGCAGGCCATTCCCTCGATGATCACCATTCCAAACGGCTCCGGCTCCGTGCTACAATGCACGACAACGTCCAGGGAGCGCATGCAGCTGGCGGCGTCTTCGACAAAACCGGTGAAGCCTACTTTCCCCTCTAATCCCAAACCCCGCGCCTGCTGCTGGAGTTCCGCCAGAGACCACTGGCTGCCGCCCGTCTGGTAGATCGGTCCACCGATTATGTAGCCGCGAACCGGACATTCAGAGGACAACCGCGCCAATGCCTCCAGGAATACCCGGTGTCCTTTCCAACGGGCGAAAGTCGCCACTAAGCCCACGCGAATGGTTCCGGAAGCAGCGGGCTCGAGCCCCGCGACGGCATCCAGATCCATCTTCCCGCCGAAGGGCGAGAATCGGTTCAAATCAATTCCGTTGTAGATGGTCACGACCTGGAGGGTAGGAAGCAGGGTGTGCAAATCGCCGGCGACACTCTTGGAATTGGCAACTGCTACGGTGCAAGCCCCGCCAAACAGGCGCAAGAGCCGGCTCATCAACCGCCGGGAGCCGACATAGTCGTGAATGTGCCAGACCAACGGCGTCCTGCCTGGGCGGGTCCATGCGCCCAGCAGATGCATTTTGAATCCGTTGGTGTGTATGATGTCGGGCTTTAGCCGACGGAGCAAGGCGGACAGACTCCGAGCGTATCTAGCGGTTCCCCACGCTGCCTTCCATAGCGGCCAGAGCACCACCCCGCGCCCGGTATCTCCCAGCCGCCCCAGCTCCGCGGGGAAAGGCTGGACGATCACCCGCACGCCCAGATCACGCGCGATGGGGCCCAATGGGCCATCTTCGCCGAGGATCAGCCACAGTTCCCAGTCCGGCTCGGCGGCCCGGATGCTCGCCAGCACTTCGCGAAGACTGGTCTCGGCGCCGCCCAAGTTTCCGCATGGATTCAAGTAGACAATCTTCACGCTATCGTCGCGGCTTAGTGCACAGATGCAAGGCGCTCCTCCAGTGGGGGGAACAGACTCTGTGTGAATCGGATAGCGTTATTCAGTTCCATTTCCGCCGAGGAACCCCGCATTGGTATGACCAATCGCACAAGACTGACGTCAGACCTGTGATACCGCACAAGGTCGGGCAACAGGCGAAGCTTGGCATGAAATTCTTCAGCCCATATATCCCGGTCGTTTTGATACCAATACAAAACCAGAATGCGCTGATCCTGTTTCTCCATGGTGAACTGGTTGGCCGGGATGCCGCCCGATCGGCCCGGCACGGGGATATTCACGATGCGGAATGAGGTCACCAGCCAGCCCGACGCAGGCAGGCAGACGCTCGGTGAGTGAGGACCGTAGGTGTTCTGCAACGACTTGAAATAGGCAACAAAGAGACCGATGGGCGCTCCACCCTGCTCATCTACATAGCTCCGAAGAATATATTCATCGGGTTTCAGATAAGCCTCCGTTTCAGCGCCGATCGACTCGGCCGCGGAAGCCTTCCATTTTCCCAGTTGCCACGGCAACTCGCGTAATCCCGGAATGGGCATGTTGCGTTCATCGATCTTGAGCATTCGTGACGCGCTAGCCTGCAACACCAAGATGAGGCAGGCGGTTGCAAGTAGCCCGTAACGGGCGTAAGGAAACGGTCCGGATCTAGTCATGGTGGGACCGCCAAGCTCGGAGGATGGAGGTCATCATGAGGTGCAGCGCGACACAACCCAGGGCCGCGATGAAAACACTCACGTAGCCAAAAGCTTCGTGGGCTGCGCCCTGGACGAGCGCGGGATTATACTGACTCGCGATGCCGGTTGCGATAATCCGGACCGCGTTGCCGAGAATCGCAATCGGAATCGCCATAACCAGAATCAGAGCTTTCATGGGCCAACCCCGCACAAAGAAGTAGTTGTACAAGACGCACATGAAAATGATGGCCATCAATGAGCGAATGCCGCTACAGGCTTCCTCCACCGACAGCTTGATTCCAACCAACTCCAGAATGTTGCCTTCCCGCAAGACTGAGTAGCCGAGAGCTTCCAGGCTAGACTCTCCCAAGCGGCTGGCCAGCAACTGCAGGGACAACGTAAGGCGCGAAAAGAGGAACGTCGGCGGCGCCACCATCAGCAGCAACGTGCAAAGTGGATAAATCAGCTCGCGGACCATTCGCCAGCCGAACACTGCCACGATGCATCCGACCAGGGAAACCAGAAATGCCATGCGGCCCACCCAAACCCATTGAGCCGCGAGCCCGAGCACGGCTTGGAGCGCGCCCCAAAACAACAAGAACATACCCCATGCCGATGGCTGGCGCGGAATTGTTTGCAGTTTATCTTTCTTGGTCCATGCCATATAAGCAGCGGCGGGTATGACCAGAATGCCGTGCTCCATGTAGGCGCGCTCGTCGAACCAACTCCCGTACATGCTCAGGAGGATGGGCCAGAACGCAACCAGGAGCAAGACTCCCAGGACCAGGATCTGCACCCTGGCGCTGAGCAAGGACGGCTCCGGTGGCGTGCCGGCGCCGGCGGCCGCGCCGGCCCGCTCAAACTCGGCTCGTGTCTCCATAGTCGTAGTAATATTGCCGTCTGCGATCGCCGCTCAAATCGTAGTCCGTCAGCACCGTTCCGAGAAGCGAAGCACCGTCGGCTTGGATGCGTTGATAGGCTTCCATCGCGCTCTCCCGGTCGGTGACGCCGCAGCGCAGCACCAGAATCAGCGAATCCGTCAAAGGCGCGATGATGCGCGCATCCGCAACACTCAAGATGGGCGGCGCGTCAACCAGGATCATG
>Ga0182024_10003949_pt1 | contig 34674 bp, 25 predicted proteins | sample P32metaG_FD_120480 | JGI IMG/M metagenome (GOLD analysis project Ga0182024, IMG submission 120480) | Permafrost microbial communities from Stordalen Mire, Sweden - P3-2 metaG (Illumina Assembly) | ecosystem: Environmental > Terrestrial > Soil > Wetlands > Permafrost | place: Sweden: Stordalen...
CCTGGTCCCGAAGTAAGGAGTTTAGTCTGTAACTGATTGGTCTGGTTGCGCTTACGAATCAGTGATGGAGACTCAAATGCGCCCTTGCGCCCTGAAGGGCCTATGACCATTCATTTTGTTATGGGTGCCGTTGAATGGGTGCCCCAAAACAGGGGATCATTCCTGCCGCTCAACCTCAAACGTTTACGGCAAGAGTTGGCGGGAAGAGCGGGTGGATGCGGTGACCCGAGCCGTGGAAGCGGTTTCCGTTGCTGCTCACAACGCAGACAAAGAAGCCAAAAAGGATCAGCCGGAATCTTTCAGCAACGAACGGGGTGCCCTTTGGGTGGCCCAGCCGGATATGGAATCTTCGCATGAATATCATCGATAAGGAATCGTACTCCCTGATTGTCCGAAGGGTTCAGCCAGAGCATCCGGTCAAAAATAAACCCGGCTTCGTCGAAGCGGCCTAAGCGCCAAAGACACAATCCGAATCCATGCATGCAACGGAGGAATGGGCGATTATCGATCCAGCCCCACGGCAGTAGTCCGTCGAAACTCGTCCCCACTGATAATTCGCCAATCCGAAATCCAACCTCGTAGTGACGAATCGCGTCCTTTGGCCAATGGTCGAAAACCAAATTGCCAAGATGAGCATGAGCGTCAAGGCAACGGAGATCGCACTGGCAAAGTTCCATCAGTATGTTTCTTGCGCCTTGGGCATCCCCTGCATCCTTCCGGTCGTTGGATTCTGTGATCGGATCTGAAAACGGATCATCCGGAACGACCCCCGGCAACACTTGTTGCATCTCGAATTGCCGCCGCAGCCCTCGGGCGATGATCGGCTTGGCCCATTTCTCGATCGGCTCGCCTTGCTCTCCCCAATATTCTTCTGCTGGATCCCAATTACCCCGATCTTCGAGCTTCAGTGGGACGAGCCCGAATGCGCTGGCATCGATACTTGTGGATTCAACGCGGCCGGATAGATATGCAGTCCCGGCGTAGTTCCATTGTTTGCGTTGCCGGACCACGGCGATCTCGCCGGGAATAACATCCCAAATGCGACCCGCACGAAGTGTGATGGTTTGGTTACTTTGAAGTGGGCGGCAACGCGCCGTCGTCTGCTTGACCGAGAGTACGATTAACTCTACCGGATTCGGCAGACTGATCGATCTCGCACGCTCTCCGGAGATTGCCGTGCGTCGTGTAGCTTTTTCATCGAGAGCATAGGGCACCAGGCCCAACCAATGGCGGTACGCGCCGAGATATCGCGAACCGCCCGTATGCTTTGGCACGAGAACTTCTGATGCCGCCACTTCGTATTCCCGACCATCGGACCGGCGGCAGGTCGCTGTCACCCCGCGCCGCTGGTTGCCGTCATAGTTGAAGCTCACCAACTTGACTGGCTCGCCGATTACGAAGCCATCGCAAGGTAACGAGACGTGCTTCTGAAACGCCTGCTGGAAATTCCAGATCCGTTCGTCATCGCTGTGTGCTTCTGCTGTAAGCTCGTCGATAATCGCATCCAGGGCCGCCCGTTCTGGTGATTTTTCGTCCTTCATGATGGTTCCCCTGCGGCTCGCCCCAACGTGCCTTGGCTCGCTCGAGAAAGGAAGGTTGTTCGACGCGTTTCGCGCCAGCTGCTAATGCCTGAAATCCGTTCATGAAGCCGCTCTTGCGGAAATGTAAACTGCTCACGTGGCGCACCGTTTTCTCCCATTCAGTGGCTAATCCCGCTCGTTGATAGCAGTCTCGCGCGCGCTCGAAATTGGATAAAGCGGCATCATAGTATTTGCTCTTCTTTGCGTCCACGATGCGCATTCCTTGTGCGCACCACCGGGAGGCGGCAAGATCTGGATGGTTCTTCTCCAGCCGCTTCGCTGCAGGTTCGGTGAAATAATGGCTTACATTTTTGAGAGCTTCGTGTGAAGAGCCACGCACCTGTTTCGCCAGCCGCTCTGTTTCTTTAGTCTCGGTGAACAATTCCAGCAGTGAACCCAGGTCTGCACCCGTTGCTGCTGCATCGAGTGCTTTTTCGTGCCATTCCTTGCGCTCAATTTTGGGTACGAATCTCATGAGATCTTGATAGGTGAACTTCGAGGGGTGCTCCAGAAAGTCAGTCCATGCAGCTTCGAGCGCTTCATCCTTTCGGTCGAGTTTAGTCAGCAATTCGCGATGAAGTCTTTCGAGCTCGTAGGCCGCCCCGGACCGAAACCGCTTTTCTCGATCCAGTGTGCACCCGCGCTCGATCCAATCCAAGGCTTCGCCCAGCTTTCGTGGAGCAAGCAACTTCGCGACAACCAGGCAGTCCTCCGGTTCGAGCCCGGTCTGTTCAGTGAGCCTTATGTATGCTTGGACGTTCCTTTGCGAGCTGTAGATCGCGCGAAGAATTATGCTGCAGTGCCTGTACGGCCAACTGGAAGGGTCCGCCGAGGCAGCCTCGAAACGCTGGCGAATTTGCTTTTCGAAGGCAGCCAGCCCTGCTTTGTCGAAAGCCGAGGCAGCATCTTTCTCGATTTCATGGCAGAAAGCGTAGGGATCGTCGTCCATCCACGCCAGCAGCGTAGAAACGGTTTTGTCTGGTTCGGCGCCGGAGGCCTGACGAGCTTTGATCCAGAGGCAGATGAGTTTATGGGCGAATTGGCCGAAGCTGCCATCCGAATCATCGAGTTCATCTGCTTTTGCATGGCAGGCCCGCAAGGAACGTCTCGGAGAGCCCTAAAGCGCGCCTGGGCTCGGTGGCGACGAGCTTATGGATTTGGGCGGCGAGCTCCTCAAGCTGGGTCACAAAGGAGAAACCTTCGCGGTAGCCAATGAATACTCCCGGTCGGAGCGCTAACTCAATTTCACGCTCCATTGGGTTTGTCTTGCTGCGAATCCCTTGTTTCATCTGAGTCTGTTCCCTAATCAAGATCGTTCGCGGCGGGGTAAGTGTTGTCGCGCTTTTTCGATCTGCCCTATCCCTCTAGCTCTAGCATTGCATACGACTCCGGTGAGGATTGCTCCGACAAGCCGGCAGCCGCAAGGCATGGCGGCTGAGCCGAATAGTGCATCTATGCTAAGGCACGAGTGGTTTTCCGTCGGGCCGCCCTCTAACCGAATCACGGCGAATTCAACTGGCGGATGCGGCTGGCGCCACATACATTTGACCATGTTCAAAGCTGGCCAACTTGCGCGCTTCGTCCTCAATTCCTGACGAGCGATAGCACGACCTTCGTCGCGGTTGCTCATGGTTGTCGTAGTCGTCCTGTAGTGATTATGTCAAGGTCATTCGGTGATGTGGTGTGTGGGAAGGGACTCTCAGCATGATTTGGGGGTGAGGCCGCCGACCTTCGGAGACGACGGCGGCGGCGGCGTGGCGGGTTACGGTGCGGGTAGCGGCGGAGGTGGTGGTTGGGGGGCAGCGGGCGGGGTTGGGGCAGTAGTCGCCGTGTCTGTGTGGAGGATTTGTGAGCGGTATGCGGGAAATCAGGCGGGCTGTGCGGACCGATACAACGGAATGATAGTGTCTAAGCTACTGATATTAAGCAAAATGCACTCGAACAGCAATATTTACTATTGCTGTAAATATGGGTGTTGGAGTAAATTTACACCTGTGAGGCTTAACCTCAAAGCATCCCCAACCGAGTCGGTATCGCGCATGTTGCACCGCGTCGAAGGGCTTGAGGTGCAATCAGGCTCGGAACCCGATTTTCTTTCTGTCAGTGTCAACGCTGGTCGTCGGGCGAATTTCGAAGTCCTTTCCATCCCCGTTCTGAGTCAGGAGAAGGCCGACGAACTCGTTCGAGTATGGCAGGATTCCGCCCATAGTGCCAGTCGTCGGAACCGATTGATTGCCACTCAGTACTTGTCTTCAGCGACTCGGGAGTTGCTTCGTGAAAACGGTATCTCCTGGATCGAGGAACGTACAGGAATTTGTCGTTTAGTTGCTCCAGGTCTCTTGGTCGATGTCAAACTTGAAGGAACCGGACAAAAAGAGTCGGCGATTCGCGCTCGACTCCGGGATCGATCAGGTCTTGTAGCAGAGATATTGCTGTTGAATTTACTCCATAAGGAAATCCGCCTCGCAAATCTCGCGAAGCAGGCACACGTGTCCGCTGCATTAGCGAGCCGCGTGCTGACACGCCTTTCAAAGCTCGAGCTACTCGATACGCATGGCGCGGGTCCACAGAGGTTCTGGAAAGTTTCGAACGCCGGCGGCCTGTTGGATCTGTGGGCTACAGAAGAACAATCTGGAGCACAAACTACTGGTCTTTACGTCTGGAGCCGATCACCGCAAGAACTACTAAGAAAAATCCCGCAGCTAAATCAGCTCAACGAACGTTGGGCATTGGGGGGTACGGCCGCAGCGAACCTATATGCTCCGACGCTTACAACATTCCCCGACCCAAGTATTTGGATTGAATCTCATTTTTCGACTCGACAAGTGGCTTCTGTTCTGGGCGGTGAGGTTGTAGACAAGGGAGCGAATTTGCAGATCCTGCAATCAAAGAGCAATCTAGCGTTCGACAATGCGACGTTGTGGGCTCCTAACAGTAGTAGAGCCGATTTCCCGATTCAGGACCTTCGGATCATTTCTCGACCACGAGCGTATATCGAAACAGTCAATGCAGGGGGCCGGGGGCCCGAAGTGGCTCAAAGTCTCCGCCAAAGGATCATTTCCAATGGCGTCTCCTGAGTCCACGAATCCGCGATTGCTTTATACGTCGCGAGCTCTGGCGGCGTGCGAGAAGGCTCTCCGAACAATCCTCACAAACATTGGAGCGTGGGGTACCCGATTGTTCCTGATTGGTGGCATGACTCCCCGCTATCTCGTTGGAACCATACCGCAAGAGATGAGGACCACATCGGCAGCACCGATCTGGATATCGTAGTCGGCGTAAGCCTTGCAACCGAAGAAGCGGAAGCCTATCGGACTCTTCAGCAGAATCTCAGGGCAGTTCAGTTCGCACCGGCAAGAAATCCGGATACAGGTCAGGAGGAAACCTTTCGCTGGGAGCGCAACGTAGATGGCGTCAGGGTTCTGTTGGAGTTTTTTTGTCCGGTTGGCGCTGGTCAGCCCGGTCAACTGCTGCGAAATCCGGGAGAGAATGTAGGATCGAAAATCAGCGCAGTACGCACACGCGGAGCGGAGCTCGCAGGGTTAGACCATTTTGAGGTCACGCTGCATGGAGAGTTGTTGGACCATGGTGGCATCCAGGAGGCGGTAATCGCGAGAGTGGGAAACCTTCTTCCATTCGTCGTGTTGAAGGCTTTTGCCATCGACGAAAGGAACAAGAGCAAGGATTCCTACGACGTAGTCTGGACGCTGAACGCATATAGAGAAGGACCTCGATCATGCGTTCAACGAATTGCAGAAAGTCCGGTCATAAATCATCCGGACGTGCCGGTTGCTATCAACCATTTGCGAACCCATTTCCGGACTCCTGAGCACCGCGGCCCATCGCAGTATGCGATTTTCGAGATGACTACGAATGATGAAGACGACCGGGCACGATTGCGCCGGTTTGCCCATGGGACGTTGGCGGAATTCCTCGGGTATTGGCACGAAATGAAGCTTCCGGAGTGAAGTGCAGTTGTGAAGATTCCGTTACGAGAGGGCGAGTACGGCCGACAGCTCAGTCAACAAGAAAGACATTAGCGATTCGTCTTGATATGCGCCCAACAGCGCCCACTGAGGCTCCGATAAGTGCTTTAGAATTTGGCGGGGAGAGAGAATTTGAACCTTGACCCCCTGGTTCTTCCGCTAGGGGTTCATTTCAATTCCTAAGTCATTGATTGAACAGCTGCTGGCCGGTAAAAAAAGGATCTGGAACCGTCGAACAAGACCTCTGACGCGTCTCTCACAAACACCGCAATTGATTGATTGCAGAATATTTGGTCGGGGAGAGAGGATTTGAACCTCCGACCCCCTGGTCCCGAACCAGGTGCTCTACCAGGCTGAGCCACTCCCCGACTTGTGCTAGGGCGCTAGAGGAATGGCTGCGCGCCCGTAGCAGGAATTACTGGATACGACAAAATTATAACACCCAGAGACACGCCTTGGTGACCCGCTGCAGCGTGCATCCATCAGCGCCACGCCGTGCATCCCGAACGTAGTCAAAGTGAACCTGCTCATGATGCGGTTGTTGTCGGAAGCCTGACATACGGCTACGATAGATTTTCACTCCGCCACGGCCCTTCATGAAAACCGCATTTACCGCAAGCCGACTTTACACTCCGGTCGAGGAGATTCAGAATCCGCTGCTCATGGTGGAAGACGGGTTGATCTCGGAAGTGTCCTCAAGATCGACGAAAGAAGTCCCTGGCAATGCTTCGCTGGTCGATTTCGGCGACGCGGTGCTGGCGCCGGGTTTTGTCGATATCCATATGCACGGCGGAGCAGGGCTGGACTTGATGCGCGCATCACCGTCCGATCTGCCGCGCTTGGGCCGGTTCCTGACGACCCACGGCGTGACTGGATATTTTCCGACAACCGTCGCGGCGCCGCTCGACGCGACGTGCGCGGCGCTGGGACGATTGGCCGACGCGATCGAAACAGCCGCGTCGAATGGCAATCCAGTGCAGGCTCGGCCGCTGGGCATTCATCTCGAGGGACCGTTTCTCAGCCATAAGCGGCGCGGAGTGCATCCGCCGGAAAATCTGGTTACTCCTACGGTCGAGATCTTCGAGCGTCTTTGGCAGGCGGCGCGTGGGCATGTGCGCATACTGACCATTGCTCCGGAAATTCCTGGCGCGATGGAAGTGATTGCGGAGGCGGCGCGGCGGAAAGTCTGCGTCAGCATCGGCCACTCGGACGCTGAGATGCCAATCGCGCAGGATGCGGTGAAAGCCGGGGCGCGGCACGCGACGCATACCTTTAACGCCATGCGCCCGCTGGACCATCGTGACCCTGGCATCATCGGCGAAGTGCTCACCGATGACCGGTTGAGCGCCGACATCATTGTCGACGGAATTCATGTGGCCCCGCCCATCGTGAAGCTTTTTCTGCAAGCGAAAGGACGCGAACGCGCCGTGCTTATCACCGATGCGATTTCAGCAACCGGGATGCCTGACGGACGCTACCAGCTTGGGCCAATCGAGGTCGATGTAAAGGACGGCAAGTGCACCTCCAATGGCAGCCTGGCTGGAAGCGTGCTTACCATGGATCGTGCCGTGCGTAATGTGATGCGATTTTCAAACTGGAGCTTGCGGGATGCGGTGCGGGCGGCCACGCTGAATCCGGCGCAAGCAGTGGGATCGAGCAATCACGGAGTTCTGGTGCAAGGGGCTGGTGCGGATTTCACCGTGTTGAGCGCGTCTGGCGAAGTGCTTAAGACGATTGTTGCTGGGCGGGGCCTCTAGTCAAAGACGCAGCCGGCATGGCAGGGAGACGTAGCGAGCTACGTCTCTACGAAATCGTAATGGCTTCAGTTTGGCTTGCGGCGTCTCGCCTCGGCCAGATGATGGAGCATCATGAGTTCGTCGGCGCGCGAGAGTTGATCCAGAAAAGACCTTTCTGACTGAGGCTTCTCATCGCTGACGGTTTGCGCCGTACCGGCCCGGCGCAATTTGTCTCCCAGTTCCGGTTCGTTGTTCACCACCTCCGAATAAAACCAGAGGAAATGGCGCATCTGGTCGAGCGCCGAGCGCAGGATCTCGATCGGCTCTGTCTCCGACAGGGAGTTGAGCGCTTCCATAAGTTCCGGGTCGCTCGGAGCCTGCATGGCGGCGCAGTTGAGTTCCTGCTGGATGCTCTGGAGATCCTCGGTAACTCGCGCGATTCGGAGATGAAGGTTGTTCATGTTGTTGATGGCCATTCTGTTTGCCTGTCAAACATCTCATCGGCAACGCGCAGCGAATAGATGTCCCACGGGCATGCGCCTTTCGTAATTCTGTGCGTTACTTTGGTCCGGGAAAAGGTCACTGCGGCTAAACGCCGTTATCGGCGCGGCTTTTCGCGCCTATCATGTGGCGACAGCCTCCTCGTCTGTCCCAGCCTGGGTGAAGCCCGGCGCCCGTGTCGCAGCCGTCATCCAAGCATCCTCCATTTGTGATAAAACCACGCAGTGCCGGAAACGCTCCCGCCAATCACTCCCAGCCAGCAACTGGTTCGCGCCATCGGCCGCTGGAGTCTGACCGCGCTGGTGGTGAACTCCGTGATCGGCAGCGGCGTATTCGGATTGCCGTCCACCGTCGTCGGCCTCCTCGGAAAATTAAGCCCTCTGGCCGTGCTCCTGGCCGGAGTTGGGATGGGCGTGATCTTCGGCTGCTTTGCCGAGGTCGCTTCGCGGTTTCAACAAGCGGGAGGTCCTTACCTGTACGCTCGCGCGGCCTTCGGGCGCGCAATGGGCATTCAGATGGCATGGATGCTGTTCCTCGGCCAGGTCGCTGCCCCGGCCGCCAATGCCAATCTGTTTGTGATTTATCTTGGCGAGTTCTGGCCGCATGCGCGGGATCCTCTGCCGCGCGCTCTGATTCTCACCATCCTGGTCGGCGTACTCGCGTTCATTAACGTGCGCGGTGTGCGGGCCGGAACGCAGGTCAGCAACTTCTTCACAGCGGCGAAGCTTGTATCCCTGTTTGCAGTCATCGGGATGGGATTATTCGTGCTGCACGCGCATCCCGGCGGAATCTCAGCCGGTGCACCGGCTGCTGTTACCACCAGCCAGTGGTTGAAGGCCGTGTTGCTGCTCGTCTTCGCCTATGGAGGATTCGAAACCGCGCTCGCGCCCATGGGCGAGGCTAAGGATCCCCGGCGCGATGCTCCATTCGCGCTGTTCACCGCCCTCCTGGTCTGCACGGTGATTTATGCACTCATCCAATGGGTCGTTGTGGGAGTTCTTCCGGACGCAGCGCAGAGCGAGCGTCCGCTGGCTGACGTGGCCCGGATCGCGGTCGGTTCCTACGGCGCGGCCCTCGTCGCCGTGGGTGCGCTGATTTCTTTTTATGGATATATGAGCGCGAAGATTCTGGGCATGCCGCGGGTGACATTCGCTTTGGCCGAGCAAGGAGACTTTCCCCAAGCCTTCGCCGCGGTTCATGCCCGGTTTCACACGCCGTACGTTTCTATTCTGGTATTTGCCGCTCTCGTCTGGGCTTTTGCTCTCAGCGGCGAATTCAAGTGGAATGTGACGCTCTCCGCGGTCGCACGCCTGCTCTATTACGGCGTGTGTTGCGCCGCGCTGCCAGTACTCCGGCGGAAGCAGCCGGGGAAGGCAGGCTTCCGCTTGCCCGCCGGCAATCTCTTCGCCGGCCTCGCAGTCCTCATGTGCGCAGCTCTAGTGACACGCGTGGACATCGGGCAATCCCTGATCGTGGCCGCGACCATCGCCTTAGGTTTTCTGAATTGGTTAGCCGTGAGAAACCGCAAGACCAACTCCGTAATCGGAAATGGTGACCTGTCCTCACCGATGTCGTAGAGACGCTGCTTGCAACGTCTCTGCTTGCGGAATTGCAACTGAAGAGAGACGTAGCAAGCTACGTCTCTACGACTGCCGCTCCATCTCCAGCAAAGCCTTCTTCCGCTCGATGCCCCAGCGATAGCCGCCCATGCTGCCGTCCTCACGAACCACGCGATGGCAAGGGATCGCAACCGCGACCGGGTTGGTTGCACAAGCGCGGGCAACGGCGCGGCAGGCGCTGGGCCGGCCAATGGCCTTGGCAACCTGGCTATAGGACCGCGTGGCGCCAAATGGAATCGATTGCAAGTACGTCCACACGCGACGCTGAAAAGCAGTGGCTCGAATGTCGAGTGGGAGCGAAGAATCCAGATCCTTGCCGCACATGTGCTTGAGCAACGCGCCCACCCACGACTGTAGCCTGCCTTCATCCCCCTTGCGGGCGGCAAACGGAAATTCGCGCTTCAGGCCCTCCATCAGCTCGCCGTCGGAGCGGGCAAACTGGATGGAGCAAATGCCGCGCTCGGTCGCAGCGATGAGCATTCGTCCCAGCGGCGAATCGGCACAGGTGTAGCGAATGGCGGCGGCGATGGCGCCGCGGCGATATTTGTCGGGCGTCATGCCGAGCTGCGAGGCGGTACGTTCATAGAGCCGGCTGCTGGAGCCGTATCCGGCGTCGTACATGGCGCGGGTCACCGAATCCCCGGCTTGCAGATTGCGCTTCAGCGTGCGCAAGCGGCAGGAGTCAGCGTACTCCCGCGGAGTGATGCCGAGAACGGCTTTGAAGCGGCGCTGCAGATGAAAAGGACTCTGCTGGAATTCCTTGCCCAGGCGATCCAGGGTCAGCGGCTCGTCGAGATGCTGCTCGATGTAGCGGCAAATCGCCTTCACGCCGTTGGACTCCGTGTTGCCGCTGAACGACCTCGGCCGGCAACGCAGGCAGGCTCGATATCCCGCTTTCTCGGCCTGTTCGGGAGTGAGAAAGAACTGCACATTTTCCCGGCGCGGCCGGCGCGCCGGACACGACGGCCGGCAATACACACCGGTACTCGAGACGGCGAAAACAAATTCTCCATCGCGCGCGCTTTCGCGCGCCAGCACGGCATTCCAGCGCTGTTCGTCGGTTGGTGTAGTCGCCTGCGTTTTGAGTTGACGGGTGGGCATTGGCTCCAAGCTTTCCGCTGTGAGTATGGCATTGGTGGTCATAGTAAGAAAAGCCTACGGCGAGCGCTGTGAAGCGAACTATCCGAATCTTGCGGGCAAAGCGAAACAGGCTTCAATTCTGCGATGAGCGTTGGATTTGCGCCCGACTCTCGGAACGATTAGAGTTCCGGGGAGCACTTTTTATTCCCACTCTCGAGGATTCACCGTCATGAAGAATAGTCGGCTGGCGATTCTGTGCACTCTCACCTTCCTCATGCTGGCATCGGGCGTCGCGCAGCAGGCATCGAAACACGTACTCAGCAGCGACGAACTGAAGAAGGCGGTTCCCGCGGAATATTTCTTTCGCGGCCAGAAAGCGCCTGTACAGGTGCGCAACGCCGTTGGCTTTCAGTCGGCGGACGGCAAGATGATGTTAGCCGCGCTGGTCGATGCGTCGGGTTATTCGACGGCCATCCAGCAAAAATATCAGGGCATGCTCATCACGGAAACGACGCTCAACATTGGAGGTTCCGCGTTGAAGCCGGGCGAATATGGCTTCGGGTTCTCCGCAGACGGCAAGTTTGTCGTGATGGACGTCGCTAACAACGACGTGCTCACCGCCTCCTCGCAAACCGAACAGGCGCTGCAACATGCCGTGCCCCTGAAACTGGTCGAGGAGGGCGAAGGCTACAAACTTTACGCGGGAAAGAAGTGGGTGGGAATCAAGACAAAGTAAGGCTGCAGAATAAGGTCTTGGATCGTAGGTCGTAGGTCTTGGGTCCTGACTCTTGCGGGTTCTACGGATTTGAGCCTCGTTTGACGCCCAACACCTACGACCAAAGACCTAAGACCCGCAATCTCTAGTGCGACAAGGGCTGGAACGGGCCGAGCACCGTAGTCATGCCCGCGCGCTTGCGCAACTCGGTCAGCAGGGCGCTGGCCGCATTTTGGTACGTCTTGCCAGGATCGGAAGCATCCGCCCATACCGCGTCGTAAATAATCTGCGCAGCTTCTTTCAGATCCAGATGCAGAGTGGCTTCGAAAATATCCATCCGCTCCTGCAGGCGCTCATAGCAAGCCTGGCAGATTTCAGCAGGGGCTGAGTCGCCAGAATGGTGCTCCTCAAACTTGCAGACAGATTCAGCAGCATTGGCCACTCCGGCGTGCGCCTCCAAAAGCTGCGACTTGAATTGACGAAGAAATTCCTCGCGCTCCTGTTCGACGACGGAAGTATCAGGAATCGGCTCGCCGGCCGCCTGTGCAATTTTGGGCGGCACTTTGGCCACAACTGGCGAAACGCGCTCATTGTGCTTGCAGGTAGGGCAAACATCCAGATCGGCAGGATAATAGAGATGGCATTTCGCGCACGGTAAACCGTATCCCGAGATCTTTCGGGCGGCATCCAGGCCAGATGCGGACGAATCCATGCGGCCTGCACTGGTTTCCTTTGCCAGAGCCGCATGTACTGCGGCGTTTCCTGTTGCTTGCTGAGATCGGGTTCCATTCGTCGCCATCGCAACTCTCCACTCTTAATCTTTTCCGTCCATGCACGACTCGTTAGCGCGAGTTCGTTTCCTTCATCAGCTTGAGAAGTTCTTCGCGACGGGCGCGGTAAAGCGTGCGCTCGGGATCAAGACGCGAAGCCAATTCCAGCTCCGACAACGCTTCTTCGTTGCGGTCCATACTCATCAGACAGGCCGCCAGCGAGAAGTGATTGTCCGCCGTAGGCTTCAGACGAAGCGCCTCGCGGAATTCTTTCTCGGCCGCATTCAGTTGTTGCTGCTGAAACAGGACCGTACCCAGCAGGTGATGCGCAAACTCAGAATCGGGATCGAAAGAAACCGCCAGCCGCAGTTCACGCAAGGCCTCGTCCAGTTTGTTATCGAGCATCAGGGCCTGGCCAAGGATGCGGTGCTCATTGGACCCTGTCGGATTCTGTTGCAGAGCCAGCCGCAGCTCTTCCACCGCGGCGTCGTAGTTCTTCTTCGCCAGGTAGGCGCTGGCCAGACACGCGTGCCCTTGCTGCCATTCCGGATGCTGGCTGTAGAGCGCGTGCAGTTCCTCAATGGCCAGGTCGTAGTCTCCCTGATCGCAATAGGTATTGCCCAGATTGTTGCGAATGGAGGGTTCGCCTGGAGCGATCCGCTTGGCCTCGCGATATTCGGCTACCGCCTGATTGAGGTTCCCCTGTTCGTGCAAGATCAGTCCCAGGTTCGAATGAGCCTCCCAAAACGTCGGTCTGAGCCGGATGGCCTGCTCATAGACCGCGATGGCACGGGGCAGATTCTTGTCCGCGTGCAGGGCAATCCCCATATCGTAATAGGTGTCAGCGTTGTCTCGATCGCGGGCCAGCGACTCGGCATAGGCATGGACCGCGGCCTGATTCTGACCATTGGAGTAAAGCCCAAGGCCCAGATATTGATAAGCCTCCGCGTTTTGGGGATCGATGCTGAGGGCGGTTCGGGCCTCGGCAATCGCGTTCGGGCCGTCGTCCAGGCGATAAAAAAGGTAGGCGAGGGCGCCGTGGTTTTCGGGAAGACCGGGCATGATCCGCGTGGCCTGCTCAAGCTCGTCGAATGCCTCGTCCCATTTCTCTTGCTGCCGGTAGATCACACCGAGAGCGAAGTGCAGGGCGGAATTCTGCCCGTCGGAACCCACAACCTCGCGAAGATCGACTTCGGCTTCGCGGAAATGCTGCTGCCGGACTTCGGTGGCAGCTTTCAGCAGGGCTGCCGGAATGGTAGGGCCCACCTTAGCGGATTGAACGTTTCCCGAACTGAGGACGCGGATCAAATCCTTACCGGCTCCCGCAGACTCGAGCTGGCGAAGTTCCTGATTCGTCGGCAGAGTGGCAAGCCCGCGTTCCGCGACCAGGCGGGCCAGCCGGCCGCTGGGAACTCCTCCGGCCAGCCATGCGGCGAGTTGTGTCGTATCTACCGATTGACTGACGGAGGCGTGGATTACCTGAGGTTGACTGTCGGCGGACTGAGCGGCAGCTGTCAGGCTGAGCAGCAGAGGGAATATTAAATGCTTAACTCTCACCGGACTCCCCAACGCATGGATTGGCTTGCTGGTGGCGGCTTATTGAGGGAATGCGACTGCAAACGCTCTCAGGAACCCCTTCGAAAACATAGCCCGCCGAGGAACCAGCAGGTAAGATCACCGAGGTAACCGAGCGGGTCCGCAGTGTGGCATCGGATTGAAGTGACTGAAATCACAACTCGCCGTGGCCGGATTCACCGAACTCGATGGGGTGGGATAGAAAAAAGTGGACTGGCGGCGAAAAGGCTATAAAATGCCACGGTCGAAGTCGGTTGACCTTCCCCCAGGGTATCCGATAGCGTATGATTAGGAATTGTAGTTCGCCCCCTGGAGGCTCCGATGTTGGAAGGTCTATTTCAACCGATGCACCTGCTGGTGATTTTCTTTATTGCTTTGCTGGTGTTCGGTCCCAAGAAATTGCCTGAGCTCGGCAAAGGTTTGGGCGAGGGGATACGGGCCCTGAAAGAGGGCATGAAGGATAATCCCCCGCCGCAGGCTTCAACGGATTCGAGCAAGAAAACCGAACCCAAGGCCTGATCCAGGCCTTTCGCGGCAGCAATCCTCTTCCTCACCGCCGCCCTATCCCTATTTATGTTCAAGGCAACCCCGATTGGTTTTTCCTTCTCCAATGTCTGCCACTTTGGAGGTTGGAGAACGTGTGTAAATTTGAAAGACTCGTGTTGATTACAGTTTTAGGACTGTCGTCGGCTGTGTTTGCCGATCAGGTCACCTTGAAAAACGGGGATCGCCTGACCGGCACAGTGGTGAAGTCGGACGGCAAGACGCTGGTTTTGCACACCGAGGCCGCGGGAGATGTCACATTCAAATTTGAGGACGTCCAGGAAATCAAGAGCGATGAGGACCTGCACATCAGCTTGAAAGATGGAAAGACGGCAGTCGGCCAGGTGACCACCACCGACGGCAAACTTGAGATTGCCACCAAAAACGCCGGCACCGTGGAAGCGCCCAAAGACGATGTGGCCCTGATCCGCAACGACGCCGAACAAACCGCATACGACAAGTCCCTGCATCCCGGACTGATGCACGGGTGGAATGGCGGGGTCAACGTGGGCTTTTCGGTCGCTCGCGGAAACAGCCAGACCGAGAACCTGGCACTGGCATTCAACGCCATCCATCCCACGCTCAACGACAAGATCACGCTCTACGCCAGTTCCATCAATACCAAGAACGATCTTGCTACTCCCAGCGACGTCGCGAGCCTGGAGCAGGGCGGAATCCGTTACGACCGCAATCTCAATCCGCGATTGTTCGCCTTCGCGGGGGCGGATTTCATGGCCAACGCCCTGCAGTTCCTCGACTTGCGCGCAGTTTATAGCACAGGTTTCGGCTTCCATGCCATCAAGTCCGACACCACAATCTTGAACTTCTTGGGTGGCGTGAACTACACGCACGAAACCTATTCCAACGGTCCCGTGGTGGTGGGAAGCATCCCCCCGGTCTATACGTCCTACGGCAAAACCAACAAATTCGTGGCGCTTACCCTGGGCGAGGAAGTGAATCACAAAATCGGAAAGGGCACGGTAATCACCCAGAACCTGTATTTCTATCCCGATTTGCAGGATACGAGTCAGTACCGGTGGACCTTGAATTTCGGCAGTGTAACCAAGATCAGTAAGTGGTTCGGCTGGCAAAACCAGTTCGGCGACATCTACGTTACCAACCCGCCGCTCAGTGCAAAAAAGAACGACATGGTTTTCACCACCGGCCTGAATATTGTGTTTACCCCCTCAACCCCCTAGCCCGCGTGCTGAAAAACGCTGCCTCCGGCTCAGTTTTGAAAGGGCGCGGCTTCTAGCCGCGCCGTAAGTGCCGCAAAATCGCCAGCGGCTTAGCCACCAAGGTAGCATTCCGTCATTCAACGGAGTTTTTTCAGCAGCACCGTGGCCCGTTAAGTAGCGTAGAGCCGGCATCGAGGCCGGCTCTACCGAGCGCTGCGTCCTCAGCATCGCGAATTCCCTATTTCTTAGGCAGGGCCAACACTCGCGCCGAGATCGCCTGATTCTTCAGCATGCCGCCCAGAATTAACGGCCCCAGCGGCGTGGACACGATTCCTCGACCGTCGGTACGCACGTCAAATGTATCCTCGGTAAGCGCGTCCCACCGGTTGCCATGCAATTCAAAGGCAAACGTTACCGGAGAAATTTCCGCAGGCGTACCGTCATAACCCAGACCTTTGAAGTTGTGCGGATTAGTGGTCCCACCCGAGAACACAACCCTGTGGTCCTTTTCGACTCCGCCGCCCACAATGCCGAATCGCCCCGGTCCGGGATGCGGGGGCAGTTTGCTCCATTCGATCTTGTTTGGATCTTTGCGGTCGACCTTACCCATCCAGCACTCGTCGGACGCAACATACGGATTGCCGCTCGCCGGATTTTTCTTGGCGCCATCGACGAAGACGATGGCATCGTCGGCCAAGCCCCCAGCGTGACCGAAGACCGGCGTTCCGGGAAACGGCGTGGCCTGGCTCCAGGTGTTTTTTTCGGCGTCGTAGACTTGCACGTTGTTGACCGGCCCATTCTTCGATCTTCCGCCGACCAGATAAATGTAACGGTCATGATTCACACCGATGACCGCGCTGTCTACGGGCACCGGGATGTCAGCCGCGCGGTACCAACGATGGGCGTCGGCCACGTACGAATTAACGTCGGCGATCGTGAGTTCATTTCCCTGCCCGTCCACCACATATCCCCCGAAAACGAAAACTTGCCCCCTGGCGCCAATCGCAGACGCGCCCAATCGCCCGGCCACTCCGGGCACCGCACGACCTTCGGTCCACTTCCCCGAAGAGAGACGCAGGATATACATCTTGGCGGTGATGTCATCCCAGGTTTTTTTAGGGCCGACCCCCATTACCGAATAGATTTCAATTCCATTCTTAAGCGCGGCGACCGCGTTGTTAGCGACCGCGCCCGGCATGGGTGGAATCTTCGGTTGATCGGCCGCCAGCAGGAAGGCGGCGCACAGCACCGCAAGAAGAAGAAAGAAGACAGGCAGTCTTTTCATTGCTGAGATATTACGTCTTCGAAAGGGGCAGCCGCAAAGAGCGGCCCTTTGCCTAGAACCAAGTCTTGCGCCGGTATTCGCGGTACGCATCGCCAAACGCCGCCTCCAGAACACGCGCTTCCCGCCGAGCGCGAATCGTCTGTCCGACCACCACAGCAGCCAGAACCAGCCACAGAGCCGGCCGCTGCAGGACCAGAATCAACCCCGTAATCATCACCATGCCGAACACATAAATCGGATTGCGAATCTTCGAATAAAGTCCGGTGGTGACAAGTTCGTGAGCCTCAGGCCTTACGGAAAAAGACTTTCCCAGTTGAAAGCGTGCGACCCCAATGAAGCAGATACCCATCAGGGCCAAAACGGTTCCGATGTAGCGCTGCGCATTCCATGGGCTGGACCGCGTGATAAGAACCCAAAGCAAAGCGCCAACCGCCACAATCTGAAGCCCGGTGAAAACGTAGAGCGGTCTACTTTCCATGCTGATTCGATACTCGTTTCACTTGACCAGCCCCTGGCGTACTCCGTGAATGAAGTCGGTATAGGCGGGCGTCTGCCCGTTGGCGCGCATATGGGTGGCGATCTGTCCGCGATGATAAGCCGAGTGCATCACGACCTGAGTCAAGACGTCCACAATCGTGCTCGTCCACTCCTCGCCCTTGCTGTTCCTGTAAGAGATTGACTGCGAGACGTCCCCCGCGGTGATCAGATCGAGAAACTCCAGCCACTGCCCACCCAGCTTGGCGGCTTGCGCCTCACACTGCGCCAGATCCGGCTCCGGCCATACCGGCACGCTCTGCGGCTGCTGTTTCAGCCGCTCCAACCAGACCAGTTCGGCGGCAAGAATATGGGACATGAGTTGCAGCGATCGCTGGTTCGCATCGCCTCCAGCTCGTATTGCATTCAAAACCTCCCGGTTCGCCCATTCATCGTAAGCGAACTGGCGTCGCAGATAATCAGCAAGATTCACGAGACTGCCCTCCGCCGCATGGTTTCATGCGGCTCAACCCCAATGTAACTGGTGGTGCTTCCCCGAGCAATGTTGTAACCATCCTTTCACATTTAAGGACTAGACTGCTTGGTTGGATCGCGTCCCGGATCCGGGCGTGTGACGACACGTTTCTGCGATTTCCCATGCCACGCAAAGCGCCAGCATCCCACCATACCGGAACCCAGGAAGCGGAGGCGACTGCCCGTCAGCCTCGCGACAAGCCCGCGACGGAGAAACTGCGAGTGGACGACGATCTGGCACAGCTCGCCCTGAAGGCCTGCCTCATCGCCCGCGATGCTGCCTTCAACGTCCGCGACCTGCTCACCAGTTCTTCCCGCATGGCCTTCCTCGCGATCAAGGATTGCGAACAGGAACTCGATCGCATCGAGCGTCAGATCGACGAGCGCTTGCCGGCGGCGATTACACGAGTCAATGAGGCGCGGGCCCGCCAGTTGCTTTCCACCCTGAAATCCACCACCGACCTGGAGCGCATCGGCGATCTGGTGATGAGCGTGGCGCTCCGCGCGCAGGCGAGACCTACAAAAATGGCGGCAGCCGATGTCCGTCAACTCGTAAAGATGTCGTCCGTGCTGCGCGACATGCTCGACCTGATTCACCAAGGCTTCTCCACTCTTGATCTCGAATGCGCCCGCAAAGTCCTGCAGATGGATAAGGAGATCGACTGCATTTGTCATGGCCTGTTCCAGGAGCATCTGGCGGAAACCGTGGCACAGGGCGACACCACAGGTTTCGAGGTACTGCTCATGGCTCAGGCTCTGGAGCGCGCCGGGGACCACACCACGAACCTCGCCGAAGATCTCTATAACCTGATCGAAGGCCGCAGCCGGCGTCATGTTCCTAAGAAGAAAGCGGCGAGCTAGCGGCTGTCCGCTCTCAGCCATCAGCTGTCGGCTCTCAAAATGCGGGGGCTGAAAGAACCTTCTCTTTTCATACCACGCTCATGGCCCGTCGTTTATTCTGTCCTACATCGTTCTGATGGCTTCGACCCGACCCAAGCCGCTCTGGAAAGCCGATGACCAGCAGGCGCGCCTGGCTGAACTCACGGCGCATTCCGACGAACCCGCGAAAGATAATCCGCTGCGCCGCGATGTTCGCTCGCTGGGCGCGATCCTCGGACAAGTGCTGGTGGAGCAATCCGGTCAAGACTTGTTCGAATCGGTGGAAGAGCTGCGGCGATTGCTGATCGAGCATCGCGGGACGGTGCGTCGCCGTCCGGAGCAAGCTTCTTCGCCCGCACTCATGCTGAAAGCCCAGGAGATTGTCTCCCGAATGGACTTGTCCCGCGCCCACCAGGTCACCAAGGCCTTCGCGACATATTTCGAACTCACCAATCTCGCCGAGACCAACCACCGCAAGCGCCGCCGCCGCGCCGGCAAACTGGACCGCGAACATCCTCCGCTCCCTGGTTCGTTTCGCGGAACCCTGCTGCGCATGAAAGAGTCTGGAATTTCGACGGAGAACGCCGCCGCCGCGCTCAGCCAGATCGCGATTACTCCAGTCTTCACGGCACACCCCACCGAGGTCGCGCGGCAGACCGTTCTGCTGAAGCGACGCCGCATCGCGCAACAACTGGAACGCCTCGACCGCCTTCCGCTGACCGCGGAAAAAGCGGAAGACTGCGAAAACAACATCCGCGCAGAGGTCACCTCACTCTGGCAGACCGACGAAGTGCGCTTGGCGAAACCCACGGTGGACGATGAAATTCGTATAGGTCTGCGCTACTTCCGGCTTTCTCTGTTCGAGGCGCTTCCGAAGATCTACGCCGAGATCGTGGAATCTTTTCGCGACATCTACGGTCTCGACCTCGACGAAAACACCTTGCCCAACCTGGTGCATTTCGGCTCCTGGATTGGCGGAGACCGCGACGGCAATCCTCTGGTCACATCGGACTGCATTCGCGGCGCGCTGGAAATGGCTCGTGCCCTGATCCTCCGCGAATATCTCAACGAGGTTGAGTCGCTCAGCGACCGCCTCAGTTCTTCGCGCCGGCAAATCGGTGTTTCGAAAGAACTGCTTTCGCGTTTGCAACACTACGAAAGCACGACTACCGGTGTGCACCTGGCGTGGGGGCCGCACAACACGACAGAAAGTTATCGCCGCTTTCTCTCCCACATGTTTCACAAGCTTCAGCAAAGCCGCGAGGCCGTCGATGCTCCCGCGGCCTACCGCAACGCCGAAGAATTTGAGGACGATCTCCTGCTGGTGCAAAACAGTCTCCGCTCCAACCACGGAGAACGGCTGGCACGAACCTGGGTCGGGTCCCTGTTGCGGAAGCTGCGCACTTTCGGTTTTCACCTGCACACGCTCGACATCCGCCAGCACGCTCGCGTGCACGCGCATGCCCTCAAGGAACTTGGGACGGTGCTTCAGGGCGATGCCCAGTCGTCCGAGACCCGAGAACTGCTCGACACCTTCCATGCAATCGCGCAACTGAAACGTACCTACCCAGCCCATTCGATTCGCCACTACATCATCAGCGGCACGGAGTCAGAGAATGACGTGCTAGCCGTGGTCCGCCTCGCGCAGGCGGCCGGAGTTCAAGTTGCCGCATCCGCCGATGATCCCGGCTTAATGCCCGTTCCTCTTTTCGAATCCATCGACTCGCTTCGCGCCGCCGGCTCCGTCATGCGCCGGCTGTGGAGCCATCCCGAGTATCAACCTCTGCTCGATTCCTGGGGACGCTGGCAAGAAGTCATGCTCGGCTACTCCGACTCCAATAAAGACGGAGGCATGCTCACCAGCACTTGGGAACTCTATAAAGCTCATCGCGAATTGCATCACGCGGCGCAGGAATACGGGGTGAAGCTTCGCCTCTTCCATGGTCGCGGTGGAACGGTAGGCCGCGGCGGCGGCCCTACTCATGCCGCCATCCTCGCACAGCCACCTGGATGTTTTTCCGGTCACATTCGCATCACCGAACAAGGTGAAGTTCTCAACTGGAAATACGCCGACCCCGTCCTCGCCGAATGGAATCTGGAACTGATGATCGCGGCGAGTCTGGAAACCCTCACGCGGCATCAAGAACAGCAGTCCCAACATTCCCATTGGGAAGAAGCCATCGAAGAAATGTCGCAAGAAGCGTACCGCATCTACCGCCGTGAGATCGCGGACAATCCTGGCGTGCTGGAATATTTCGAGCAGGCGACTCCGGTCAACGAACTGGACACGGCGCGCATCGGATCGCGCCCATCGCGCCGCACCAAGGGCCGACGGCTCGAGGACTTGCGCGCCATCCCCTGGGTCTTCGGCTGGATGCAGAGTCGCCACGCCGTACCCGCCTGGTTTGGCGTCGGCCACGCGCTGCAGCAATTCGCCAAGAGCGGTCCCGGGCACGAACAACTTCTACGACAAATCGCGCGCGGCTTTCCCGTGTTCTCGGAGCTGCTCCGGAACGTGGAACTAGGCATGGCGAAAGCGGATCTCGGAATCGCGCGTGATTATTCCGGACTGGTCAGGAACGCGGCGCTTCGAAAGCGGGTGTTCTCCATGCTGGAAGAGGAATTTCTGCGCTCGCGTCGCATGATTCTCCGCGTGACCGGCCAGCGCGAACTGTTGGGCCGCAACCGCGTCCTCGCCCGTTCGATCCGTCTGCGCAACCCCTACGTCGATCCCATGAGCTTGATTCAAGTGGAACTCTTGCGGCGCAAACAGCAGGGACAGCAAAACTCGGACTTGGAGTATCCCTTGGGCGCAACCATCAACGGAATCGCCGCCGGCCTCCACAATACGGGCTAGAAGAAAAATGCAGAATGCAGATTTTCAGAATGCAGATTGAAGATTTGGGTCCATGGAAGGCATCTGCATTCTGCATGCACGCGTCGATCGCGGCTATTCCTTCTTGGTGTCTTGGACTGGGCTCGCGGCGCCTTGACTCGTCTCTTCGCGAGCAGTTTTCTTTGGTGCAGGTCGTTTCGCGGCTTCAGCCCGCTTCCGCTCCTGGTAGCGGCGGTCATGAAATTGTTGGTCGGACGCTTGTTTCTTCATGTCCCTATCATGTCACAAATTCCAATCAATTCCCCGCTAACCTCACGTCGCACTGTCCGTCTGTAGTATGTTATTTGGTCGGGCCGAAGTGTCCTTCGGCCGTCGCACGGAACTTGCTTCCCCCATATGCGTAACTTCTATCGGCCCCTTCTGTCCAATCCAACATCAGTGCGTTTCCCAAAAAGAGGCTATATGTCCATATCCCGGTTTTCTGCTGCCCTGGTCCTGAGTCTGACCATGGCCGCAGCCTTTGTCCCAAGCATCTCTGCACAGCGTATGCCCGCTCAGACCGCCCGCCCTAACTCCGTTCCGGCCACCGCCGGCCCGCCGGCCGACGAAGCCCAAGAACCGAAACTCGAGCATTTCGATCCCAACCTGGCTGACAAGACCCTCGATCCCTGCAACGACTTCTACAAGTATGCTTGCAACAAATGGCTGACCGCCAATCCGATTCCTCCCGACCAGGTCTACTGGAGCACCGGCAGCGGCCTGGAGTTGTGGAACGAAAATCTCCTGCGCGAAACCCTGGAAGCCGCCAGCAAAAATGATTCGAGTCGCAACGCCGTCCAGCAGAAGATAGGTGACTACTGGGCCGCTTGCATGGACGAAAGCTCCATCGAAGCCGTCGCACTAAAACCAGTGCAGCCAGAACTGGACCGCATCGCGGCTTTGAAGTCCAAGAAAGAAATCACGCTGGAGATCGCCCACTTGCACCATCTGTTTCCCGGCGCGTGGGAACAATCCGACAATCAAACAAATTCTCCATTCTTCGGCTTCACCGGGCAGCAGGATTACGACGACGCGTCTAAGGTCGTTGCTCAGATCGATCAGGGCGGCCTGAGCCTTCCCAATCGCGACTATTACCTGAAAAGCGACGACAAGTCGAAGGAACTTCTCACCAAATATCGCACTCACATCCAGAAGATGTTCGTGCTCGCGGGCGAATCCGAAGCCCAAGCCACAGCCGACGCGGGTATCGCGATCGATCTCGAAACCGCCATGGCCCAGGCGCAGATGGACAACGTCAAACGCCGTGACCCCAAGAACATCAACAACAAGATGACTCTTGCGCAGGTGCGCGAGCTCACACCTTCCATCGATTGGGAGTCGTATCTGCAAGCTGTGAAGGCCCCCGCCAGCGACCATTACATCGTGACCTCTCCCGAATTTTTCCGTGCCCAAGAAAAACTCATCGCCGCGCACCCGCTGGAGCACTGGCAAGCCTACATGCGTTGGCAGGTCATTCACCGCGCAGCGCCCTACTTGAACAAGGCTCTGGTGGATGAGAATTTCGACTTCTTCGCGCGTACACTGGCCGGCGCCGAACAACAGCAACCACGCTGGCGGAGATGCGTCCGTGCCGCCGACCACGATCTGGGAAAAGCCCTCGGCCAGGCCTACGTCGACCGCGCATTCCCGCCCGACAGCAAAGCGCGCACTATCCAGATGGTTCACTCCATCGAAACGGCACTGGGCACGGACATTCAGAGTCTCACCTGGATGTCGCCGGCCACCAAGCAACAGGCGATGGTCAAGCTGAAAGGGATTGAGGATAAGATCGGCTATCCCTCGCACTGGCGCGATTATTCCAGCGTGAAGATCGGGCGCGACCGTTATCTCAACAACGTCTCCCAGGCCTCCTCGTTTGAATTCGAGCGTTGGGTGGCCAAGATCGGCAAGCCTGTCGACCGCTCCGAGTGGACGATGACACCTCCCACGATCAACGCCTATTACGATCCCCAGTTAAATACCATCAACTTCCCGGCTGGCATTCTGCAGCCGCCGTTCTTCGATCCTACAAAGGACGACGCCGTGAACTTGGGCGCCATCGGCATGGTCATTGGACATGAAATCATCCACGGCTTCGACGATCAGGGACGCAAGTTCGACGCTCACGGCAACCTGCGCGACTGGTGGACTGCCGAAGACGGTAAACAGTATGACGAGCGTGGCAAATGTATTTCCGACGAGTACACTCAGGACGTTCCCGACGCAGGCGCCGGCGTCAAGCAAAACGGCCTTCTCACCCAAGGAGAAGACACCGCCGATAACGGCGGCATTCACCTCGCTCTGAACGCGCTGGAAGCCGCTCTCAAACAGCAGGGCAAATCGCTTGACGATAAAGGTCCCGACGGCTGGACCTACCGCCAGCGTTTTTTCCTGTCAAACGCCTACTCGTGGTGTGCGAACGTGCGACCCGAAGTTGCGCGCATGATTGTGACCACAGACCCGCACTCGCTACCGATTTTCCGCATCGACGACGTGGTTTCGAACATGCCCGAATTCGAGCAGGCCTTCGGATGCAAACCGGGACAACATATGGTGAGAGCCAACGCCTGCCGAGTCTGGTGATCGCGATCAGACAGAGAAACGGGCCAGCGAAAGCTGGCCCGTTTTTTGCTCATGGGGCGACGGCCGCCTCGACCGTCCAAGCCAGGGCGAAGCCCGGCGCCCCCCCAAACAGCTCCCTACCGGTTAATATCCTCCTTAGCCTGCAACCGCTTCACATAACCCTCCAAAGCATTCTTATTAGCATCCGGCGCTCCGGTCAAAGACAATTTCAATTCCTTCACCGCGTTGTCAAAATCTCCCTGGGCGCTATACACCCGAGCCAGTCCCAGATGCGAAGTCCAGTAGTCCGGAAATTTCTTGGCGTTCGACCGGTAGATCGTTAGAGCCTCCTCCTGTTTCTTGTCTCCCTGCAACTGCCGGGCATACACGTAAAGTTGAAGGGCATTCGCCTCGTCCAGCGCCTTGTTGCGGAAGGCAGTAGCGTCGTCTTTGCGTCCCAGAGCCTCCAGAATGCGTGACTTGTTCATCAGATTGTCGTAGCGCTCTTCCGCCTGGATCGACTGATCTTCATCCTTCAGCGCTTCGTCGAGATTGATTTTGTTAGCCAGGAAGTAGCCCGCCGCATCGTCCCAACCTTCCCAGTAATATTGGTTGAGCCCGTGCAGTTGCCGGTGAATGCTGGCGGTGACCAGGTCGTTTACTTTGACCGCGACTTTGAACGGCACCGCAACTTTATCCCAGCGCATGGTGACGACAGCAGAATCCGCCTTCACCTCGTCGAAATCGTAGGCCAGCGCATCATGGACCTCGGCTGGCTGCGGCTTCACGTTGACCCGAAGCGCATCTTCCTCCTGCTTGTAAGTGAAGCTTCCCCAATCCTTGGAATTCTTCGAGAAGATCACCGTCCACTGGTTCTCCCCCGGGATCATGTGCAGTCCATAGGTTCCTTTATCCAGTGGCTGGCCTTCAATCGTGACCGGATCACTAAACGTAATGGTCGTATTTTCGTTAGCCCCCGCACGCCACACTTGCCCGTAAGGCACGAGCTTGCCCCAGATCTGGCGGCCATTGGCCAGCGGCCGGTGATAGTTGACGGTGATGTCGGTGATGCCCACGCGCTGGCTCACGAGAGCATGCTGGCTCTGCCGCGGCAGGTCGAGCATTAACGTTTCGCCAGTGGCGGTTTGAGCGTGACCAAAACTGGTGATCCACAAAACACCTGACAACAAAGCGAGCAGACGAACTTTTCGCATGAGATGCTCCTTTTGCGGCTGGACTCGAGCAGCCGTTTTGACAGAACTGTGGATGGAAAAACAGGAATTGAGCACGGCGTTGAAAAAACCGGAGTGACTTTCGACTTAGACGAGTAGCGACGGTCAAGGTAAGCAATTGCAGGATCACGTTGTTCTCCGCGTCCTCAGCCCGGCCTTCTTGGCGATCTTTGGGGTAAAGTTTTTGCTGCTTCCACTTGACAAACGCGAGCTTCCGGAGCAGAATTCTTAAAGGCGAATAAAAAGCGAAACTGCCTCCGCGGCTCCAGCCCCGGCGTTCCCTGAAATCTTCCGAGGATCCTTATGTCTTCCGCAGTGGTTTCTACTTCGGCGGCCCTGGGCCGCCCTTTTGTCTTTGATACTCAAGCAGTTCCGGAAGTATCTCTGCCCTCCGCGCCAGCAGAGGGTAACAAGTCTCGTCCGCCCCAGCGTATCCGCCGCCCCAATCTTTCCGCCGAACTTGCCTCCGTCGACCCCAGACTGGCACACATAATCCCCGCTTCACGGCTCAATATTCGGCCGGCTCCGGAAATGGTTTCGAGCGGCGTCTCCGCCATCGACGCCCTGACGGGTGGTCTGCCCCGCGGATGCCTGACCGAAATCTGCGGCCCCGCCTCCTCGGGACGCACCACCTTACTATTGGCCGCTCTGACCGCCGCCACTCGCCGCGGAGAATTTTGTGTTGTGGTCGATGCCAGCGACGCGCTCGATCCCCATTCTGCAGTAGCGGCCGGCGTGGAACTGGACCGTCTGCTATGGGTGCGTTGCGGCGAAAATTCTTCCCAAAACTTCCGCCACCCAGAAAAGCATCTTCCCGGCTCGAAGAAGTTCCGGCAACAGAATCAGCCAGCTTCGAACCAGCCGGATTCGCGGCAGTCTGAAAACTGTCTGGAGCAAGTCCTGCGCGCCACGGATCTGCTTCTCGAAAGCGGCGGCTTCGGCCTGATCGTCCTCGATCTCGGCGATCTGCCGCCACAGGCAGCGCGCCATATTCCATTGACCACATGGTTCCGATTCCGCCGCGCAATAGAGCACACCCCCACGATCCTGCTGGCGATCGAGCAGCACCCCATCGCCGGAAGTTGCTCCTCCCTCCTGCTGCAGTTGGGCTCAGCAGATGAAATAGCCGCGGAGCAGCGTAAGAATACAGCCCACGGCGCGAGCCGTGGGTGGATCGCCGGGGATGATGAAGCCCCAGAGGAGCGAAAGGAAAATTGCGGAGGCGAGCAGTCCACCATTGATTTCCAATTTGCCACTCCCCCTCACGCGCAATTGCTGACAGGCATGAATATCAATGCCGAACTAATTCGCTCCCGTCTGGATCGTAAACCCGCGCACTCCGTCACGTTCGCGACCAAAACCGCCTGGGCCGGATGAAAAAGATGAACCAAATTACTCAATTACCAAATTGCCCAATTACTAAATGACTCACCATGCCGTTTGCCTGCATCTACGTGCCGGATTTCCCCGTGGCGGCCGCACTCCGCGCCGAACCGGAACTGCAGGCGCGTGCTGTCGCCATTTTCGAAGGCAAGTCTCCCCTGGAAAAAATTATCGCGATCAATGACAAGGCCACCCGCAGGGGCATCGCGCCGGGCATGACCAAGGCCCAAGCCGAACTATGCTCCGGACTCGCCCTGCGCCCACGTTCCCCGCTGCTAGAATCCGCCGCGCACGCCGCTTTGCTCGATTGCGCCCAGTCGTTCTCCCCCTGCGTGGAAGATGCCGCCTGCGACACCGCCCTGCTCGATCTCGCGGGCATGGAATCTCTTTTCGGATCGTTGCCAGAAATTTCTCGCGCCATCTCCAACCGCGCGGCCTCGCTCGGACTCGCGGCCAACGTTGCTTTAGCTTCCAATTCCGATGCGGCCGCACTCGCCGCCCGTGGTTTTTCCGGCGTCACCGTGATCCCCGCAGGCAAGGAAGCAGAACGATTGGGCCCCTTGCCAGTGGGAGTGCTGTTTGCGAACCGGCTAGAAAAAGATCGTCTGGATGGAGATCAGAAAATAGCGACCGACCGCCTGCTCGAAACACTCGACAAATGGGGCATACGCAACCTGCACGCCCTGGCCGCGCTGCCGAAAATTGCATTAAGCGAACGTCTCGGACAGGAAGGTCTGCGTCTGCAGCAACTGGCGCGTGGCAGAACTTCGCGCACGCTGGTCCCCGTGGAAGTGCCGCTGATATTTGAAGAAGCCGTCGAACTGGAGCACCCGATCGTCCTGCTCGAGCCTCTGGCTTTTTTGTTAAATCGCCTGCTCGAGCAACTTTGCGCTCGGCTGGCTTCCCGTGCCTTGGCTACGCAGGAACTGCGCCTCAAATTGGAACTGGAAAACTTCACGTCATCCAATCAACCATCAACCATCAACCATCAACCATTTCTCCGCACCCTGCGCCTGCCCCAACCCATGCTCGACGCCAAGATTTTCCTAAAATTGCTGCAACTGGATTTGAATGCGCATCCTCCCGGCGCGCCCATCGTAAAAATCCATCTCGCCGCCGAACCGGCACGCCCGCGTTCCGCCCAGGGCGGCCTGTTCCTGCCTCCTTCGCCGGAGCCGGAAAAACTGGAACTCACCCTCGCCCGCATTGCAAGTATGGTCGGCGAAAACAATGTTGGCGTGGTGGAGTTGCTCGACACCCATCGTCCCCAAGGATTTCGCATGCAGCGCTTCGTGGCCGAAACCGCGCGAAAAAGTAACCGCGAAAAGATTCCCGACCCATCAGAAGAAAAATCCGCGGTCACGGCTCTGCGCCGCTTCCGTCCTCCATTGCGAGTCCATGTGACCTTGGAAAACAGTCAGCCCGTGCGCGTGGCGTGCGCAAAGAAAAAAGATGCCCAGGGAGATGTGCTCTGGAAAGCCGGCCCTTGGCGCGCCTCCGGCGATTGGTGGGAGCGCGAAGCCTGGTCCCGCGATGAGTGGGACCTAGCCTTACGAAGCGAAGAAGCCATTTTTTTCTACCGCCTCGTTCACGATTTGCTCGGCGGCGGCTGGTTCGTGGAAGGAACGTATGACTGAAGGAATTAAATCATTGAGTGATTAATTCATTTGACTCAATGTCCCCAATCACTCTATGACTCATTGATTCAATGATTCAATGTATGTTGAACTCCACGCCCGCTCTGCTTTCAGCTTTCTCGAAGGCGCGTCCCTGCCCGAAGAGTTGGCTGGAGTATGCACCCACCTTGGCATGCCCGCCATGGCGCTGCTCGATACCGACGGTGTTTACGGCGCACCGCGTTTTCACCTGGCCGCGAAGAAAATCGGCATCCAGGCGCACATGGGCGCGGAAATCACGACCAGTCTTTTTTCACCACGGAGGCACACGTCGGCTGCGTTCAGGGCAGGCTCCATCACGGAGAGAAACAAAAAACATGGCCACAAACTTCCGCAGATTCTCACGGATTCAATCAACAATCAAAAATCAGCAATCAACAATTCCTCTGGCCTCCGTGGTGAATTCTACCTTCCGCTTCTCGTCTCCAACCGCGCCGGCTATCAGAATCTCTGCCGCCTGATCACCAAAATGAAATTGCGCGCCAAAAAAGGCGAAGGCGCAGTCTGCGCAGAAGAACTCGAAGAGCACGCCCACGGCTTGATCTGCCTCACCGGCGGCGCGGAAGGCCCCCTGGCGGCCGCCTTGCAACAAGGTGGCATGGAAGAAGCTCGACGGCGAGTCGATCAACTAGTCGGAATCTTCGGCCCCGGCAACGTCTACGTCGAATTGCAACGTCATTTTCAGCGCGAAGAAGAATCCCGCAATCGCGCCGCCGTCACCCTCGCTCACTCGCTGAATCTTCCTCTGCTCGCCACTAACGGAGTCTGCTACGCCATCGCCCGGGGTCGCCAACTTTGCGACGCCTTCACCGCCATCCGCCATCACCGCACTCTTTCCACCGCCGGCCGCCTGCTCACTCGCAACGCCGAGCGCTTTTTGAAATCTCCCCAGGAGATGCAGCAGCTCTTCGCCGACCTGCCGGAAGCTATTAACAACACGCTTGAACTTTCTTCTCGCCTGGAATTCACGCTCAACGATCTCGGCTACGAATTCCCCCGCTATCCCGTCCCCGAAGGCGAGACCATGAATTCATTTCTGCGCCAGCGCGCGTGGGAAGGTTTTCGCCAGCGCTATGGCCGCACTGCGCCCGACATGCAAACCCGCGCCCGACACCAGATTGAGCGCGAACTGAACCTCATCGAAAAACTCAAACTCGCGGGATATTTCCTGATCGTCTGGGACCTGGTCCGCTACTGCCGCGAGCAAAACATCCTCGTACAAGGTCGAGGCTCCGCCGCCAACAGCGCCGTCTGCTACTCGCTCGGCATCACCGCGGTCGATGCCGTCGGCATGGAACTACTCTTCGAGCGCTTTCTTTCCGAAGAACGCGGCGAGTGGCCCGACATCGATCTCGACCTGCCCAGCGGCGACGAACGCGAAAAAGTTATCCAGTATGTCTACCAGCGTTACGGCGCGCGCGGCGCCGCCATGACCGCCAACGTCATCACCTATCGCAACCGCATGGCCGCGCGCGAAATGGGCAAAGCTCTGGGTTTCGATCCGGAAACGCTCCAGAAAATTTCCGCTGCCGTCGCCACCTGGGAATTCCGCGACGAAAACGATGCTCTCGACCGCCGCTTTCGTGACGCCGGACTCGACCTCAACCATCCCCGCCTGCGCAAATATTATGAGCTTTGCATCGCCGTGCAAGACATGCCGCGCCATCTCGGCCAGCACTCCGGCGGCATGGTCATCTGCCAGGGACAACTCGATTCCGTGGTCCCGCTCGAACCCGCCTCCATGCCCGGCCGCGTCGTCGTACAGTGGGACAAAGAAGATTGCGCCGACATGGGCATCGTCAAAGTGGATCTGCTCGGCCTCGGCATGATGGCCGTGCTCAAAGATTCCATCGAACTTATCCACGACCACTATCGTGAAGAAGTCGACCTGGCGCATCTTCCGCCCGACGATCCCCAAGTCTATTCCGCGCTACAGCAGGCCGACACTGTAGGCTTGTTCCAGGTGGAAAGCCGCGCCCAAATGGCATCTCTGCCGCGCCTGCTTCCGCGGCGATTCTATGACATTGTGGTGCAAGTGGCGATCATCCGCCCCGGACCGATCGTCGGCCAGATGGTAAATCCCTTCATCCTTCGCCGCCAGGGACGCGAAGAGGTAACGTATCCGCACCCGTCGCTCGAGCCCGTGCTCAAGCGCACGCTGGGTGTCCCGCTCTTTCAGGAACAACTGCTGCGCGTCGCCATGATCGCCGCCAACTTCACCGGAGGCGAAGCGGAAGAACTACGCCGCGCCATGGGCTTCAAGCGGTCGCAGTCGCGCATGCGCGAAATCGAAGCCAAACTCCGCGCCGGCATGACGCAAAACGGCATCCCGCCGAAAGCACAGGAAGAAATCATTCTCTCCATCACTTCCTTCGCGCTCTACGGATTCCCCGAATCGCACGCCGCCAGCTTCGCGCTGATCGCTTATGCCAGCGCGTATTTGAAGTGCCACTACCTGGCCGCCTTCACCGCCGCCCTGCTCAACAACCAGCCCATGGGATTTTATTCACCCGCCACCATCGTCAAAGACGCGCAGCGCCACAGCCTGAAAATGCTCCCCGTGGATGTGATGTGCTCAGAATGGAAGTGCACGCTGGAAACAGTTGCCACTAAAACTCTTGTCATTCCGACCCCCGAGCGCAAGCGAGGGGCGGAGGAACCTCGGTTTCCCTCGGCACTCAATGCCTGGTCCTCGCAATTATTAAGTCCTGGGAAAATGCCCCAGCACGAGTCCGCAAGGGACGGCGTCGCAGAGAACAGCACAATCGCGCTACGCATGGGCCTGCGTTACGTCCGCGGTCTGCGCGAAGAAGCTGCCCAGGCTCTACTCCGCGAACGCACACGCGCTCCCTTCGCATCTATTCACGATCTCACCCGCCGTGTCCCCGAACTGCGCAAAGACGAACTCACCACGCTGGCAGAAATCGGCGCGCTAAATGCAGTCGCCAGCAGTCAGTTGCCAGTTGCCAGAAAGACCTTTGTCATTCCGATCCCCGAGCGCAAGCGAGGGGCGGAGGAATCTCGGTTTCGGTCACAACTCGCAACTCAAAACTCAAAACTCCACCGCCGCGACGCTCTCTGGCAAGTAGAACGCGCCGTCCGCGCCTCCGGCTCCCTGCTAGAAAACGAACCCGAGCCGGACTCGCCTTCGCCGCTGCAGCCCATGAATCACGAAGAGCGCCTGGTCGCCGACTTCCACGGCACCGGACTGACCGTAGGCCCGCATCCCATGGCCTACCGCCGCGACTGGCTCAACGCCATGGGCATTCGCCGCGCCAGCGAACTGCGCGACATTCCCAGCGGCAAACGTCTCCGCATCGGCGGCTGTGTCATCGTCCGCCAGCGCCCCGGAACCGCCAAGGGATTTGTTTTTCTTAGCCTCGAAGATGAAACCGGCGTGGCCAACGCCATCATCACGCCCGACCTGTTCCATCAGAATCGCCTGCTGCTGGCCAGCGAGAAATTCCTCGCCATCGAAGGCATCCTGCAAAATCAGGACAACGTCATCTCCGTCAAAGCCGAACGTGTGCTCCCGCTCTTCGTCACGAAGGCCGAAACCATCTCCCACGATTTTCATTAATACTTTTCACCACGGAGGCACAGAGACGCAGAGAAAACAAGAAAAACAGCCACGAATTTCTCGGTCGCGGTTTTAATCAACAATCAAAAAATCAACAATCAACAATTTCTCCGTGCCGCGCTTCTCACTTCCCCGTATAGCTAACTCTCCAGATCGAGTTCGATCCGTCATCGCTCACCAGCAGCGACCCATCCGGCGCCACCGTAATCCCCACCGGACGCCCCCACACATGACCGTCGGGCAGCACGAATCCCGTCAGGAAATCCTGATACTCGCCCGTGGCATGACCCGTATGATGCAGCGGCACACGGATGACTTCATAGCCCACACGCACCGCCTTATTCCACGACCCATGCTCCGAAGCAAAAATATCTCCGCGATATTCCGCAGGAAATTTGTCATTCTCATAAAACGTCAATTCCAGAGACGCATTGTGCGGCTGCAGCAACACGTCAGGAACAATCGCTTTATCCTTCAACTCAGGATGCTTCCCCTGCTGCCGCGGATCCTGGTGCGCCCCGATGTACCACCACGGCCAGCCATAGAATCCGTCCTCTTTCACGTGCGTAATGTAGTCGGGAACAAGATTGTCGCCCAGCGCATCGCGTTCGTTCACCGAGCACCATAACTCGCCGGTCTTCGAATTTACCGCGATCCCGCCTCCAGCATTGCGAATCCCATAGGCATACACCTTCAGTTGGCAATTCGCCGGATCACACACGAGAATGTCGGCGCGATCCTTCTCGCCCGGGTGCGTGTCCGCATCGTCATCGTTCGACGCCGAACCCACTCCCACAAACATCCTCTTGCCATCCTGAGAAAATTCGATGGCCCGCGTCCAATGTCCGCTTCCCGATGGCAGGTCGGCGATATGCTCCCACTTCCCACTCGCCTTCAAATCTCCATTGTGATACGGGTAGCGAAGGATCTCGTTCGTGTCGCCGATGTAGATCCACAGCGGATTCGGCCCCGGCGGATAAAAAGCGATCCCATAAGGCTTCGTCAAACCGTTGGCGAATACCTCCGACACCTCCGGCTTGCCGTCGTCCTTCATTCCCCGGAATACAAGAATGCGTCCGGGATTGCTCTCTGCCAGGAAGACGTCACCATTGGGCGCGGTCCGCAGCCAGCGCGGATTGTCGAGTCCCGCTGCGAAAAGTTCTACCTTGAATCCTGCGGGCGCTACCGGCCACGCGTTCTCCGGACGCTCCACCACTTCGGCACCGTTCTGCGCCGAATCGGTCGCATACGGCTTCGGAAGATCCTTCACCGTAATCTTGCGCGTCGTCCCTGGCTTCTCATAACGGAAATCCGTAAACGGCGCATTCGGGGCCGCACCCTTCACCCTCGTCCCGGCAACCTCCGGCGTGGGCGCCGAGGTTGGCCCGGCGGCCGCTTTGCCTGATGCCATCGCTTCCACATACGTCACCACCTGCCATCGTTTCTCGTCCGGCAGAGCTGCCCACGACGGCATTCCATTATCTTTGTCTCCCTTGGTGATGAACCAGAAAATCTCGCCCGCGCTTACCCCCTCCAGTTTCCCATCTACCAGAGAAGGCACGTTGCCCGTACCCTGTCCCGCCTTTCCGTGACAAGCCAGGCAGTTCCGCGCATACACTTGTTTCCCGGCACCCGCCGCGGACGCCTGTCCCGCATACGGATTCTTCTGAGCTTTCGCCGAGGCCGGTGCATCGTGAAACGGTTGATCGGCCGCGTGCAACGCGGCGATAGGAAGAAGAGACAAAAGAACTGCCGAGGCGATCCTGTTAGCACCCAAACGCATAAGTATCCTCACGGGTTATCTTTCCCATTTTAGACTATGGGTTGAGCATAAAAGATGCGAATCTAAAACGGCATAACGCTACCCGCCTCGCGTAGAAATCTCGCGCCCGGATGACTTCAAATATGAAAAGCCGTCCGGTGGAGGTCAGCGCTCCCAGGCGACGGCTTTCCAGTAGCCAGCGTTTAGCCTACGCGGCGATCTTCTTAGCTCTACAGCTCCAGGTTCGCAGCTTCAGCTTTGCAGCTTCAGTTTCCGGCGGACCACCCCCGCCAACGAGAGCATGCCTGTGCCAAACAGGATCATCGAGCCGGGCTCCGGAACGGGAGAGTAGCCAATGAATTCCTGCGGCGTCCCGTTCGCCGACTGCGTCCCCGAGATCGGCGTATAGAGCACCAAACCGTTGAACGCGCTGCTAGGCGCGCTTCCTGCCCAGGCCAGGTATTGCAGTTCGACGGCGCCCGCGCCGCTCGACTGAAAATACGAGGAGTTCTGCGCGTTCGTCGAAAAAAGACCCCAGATGGCAAAGTTGCCCACATTCGCACTGAGCGTACCGTTGAGGATGCTCTTGAAGATCAATCCCGCAGCTTTGTAATCGAGGAGTTGGTTACCGAAAAGCCCCGACCCGCTCAGCAGTCCATCCACCTGAGCCTTCCAGGTTTCTCCGACCGTAATTTCATTGTCGTAGGTATCGCAGATCAGTGAGACCGGAGCACCCCCGTTGATCGAGAAGTTATAAGGGTAGGTATAGACACCGCCAGCATTGTTTCCGCCCACGCTGACCAACTGCATATCAACGGTAGAATTGGCCAGCGCCGAACCGGTACACAGCGCCAACATCGCCAGAACAAATAGAAAGACTCCTGCAAGACGAAGTGTTCGCATTTCTGTTATTTCCTCCACAGCATCGGCGGTGTTTTTGGCATCCGCGCTCCTTTTTCTTCGTGCAAAGCAACAGCCATGGCCTCAGTTCGAAGAATGTATGACTTGCCGCCGAGCGCACCGCCCCACGTGCAATCCTTTGCATACAAGCGGAGGAATTTCGTCTGCGCGCGCGATGGGGGTAATCCGCCGTTAGTAACACCAGGTAACCACGCAGGTAACTTGGCATTTAGTGAGCGCAAGAATTAA
>Ga0182024_10003950_pt1 | contig 34658 bp, 29 predicted proteins | sample P32metaG_FD_120480 | JGI IMG/M metagenome (GOLD analysis project Ga0182024, IMG submission 120480) | Permafrost microbial communities from Stordalen Mire, Sweden - P3-2 metaG (Illumina Assembly) | ecosystem: Environmental > Terrestrial > Soil > Wetlands > Permafrost | place: Sweden: Stordalen...
ATGCGACCCAGACCATCACTCAGGCGTTGCAAACCTTCCTGCAAACCGGCACGCTACCCTCGCTGCCGGTGGAGCATGTTGCAGACGGGTGAAGTGTTACGAAAGAAGGAAAGAAGAAACAGACGTGGTCATTCGTCGCTCCCCCCACCTGATCGCCCCCGGTTAGCCGCGACCCGAAGGGGAGCGCTTGCGGACGCGCTTCCGGAATCGCTCCCCTTCGGGTCGCGGCTAACCGAGATACCAGGCATTGGTCGAGTTGAGCGAAGTTCTCACGATCGCCGGTGAGTCCCGGTGCCTCGGCGACCCGGACTGCCCGCCGACCGAGCGCGTCCTACATGCGAAAGCAGAAAAAGGGATAAGTAAAGCAGAAAAAGGGATAAGTACATTATCGGAAGTCGTGATAAAAATGACGCCTTGCGTATCCGCGTATAGAAAGGAGTCTTCTGGAGTATTGAGGGCTAGATTGGTGAACGTCGCTATGCCGTTGATGCTCATTGGCGATCCATCACCATTGAAGTTTCGGCGGGACGTTACGTTGGTCGAGCTTCTCGTCCTGGTCGGCGTCATCGTGGTGCTGATCGAGCTTCTCGGCTGAGTGTGGGGCCGGTAGAGTGGCGGCGATGCATCGCGATATCGAGCGCGTCCTGATCTCCCAGCAGCAGATCGCCCGGCGGGTCGCGGAACTGGCGGCGCTGATCACCGCCGACCACACCCCGCCGAAGCAGGAGGGGCCGATCGAGCTGACCATTGTGCCGGTGCTGACCGGGGCGATGATTTTCTGCGCGGATCTGATCCGGCAGATCCCGATGGCCATGCAGATCGGGATGATGACCGTCAGCAGCTATCCGGGCCGGTCGGTTTCGACGCAGGGGGCGCAGGTGGTGGCGCAGCAATTGGCGGATCTGCGCGGCCGGCACGTGCTGTTGCTGGACGATATCCTGGATAGCGGCCAGACGATTCGGCTGGTCACGTCTGTCCTTCGTGAGCGCGGAGCGGCCAGCGTGCGGACGTGCGTGCTGCTCCGCAAGGATCGGCCCGCGGCTCGCGATGTGCCGGTCGATTATGTGGGATTCGATATCCCGGATGTGTTCGTGGTTGGATACGGGCTGGATTTTGATAACTACTACCGAAATCTACCCGATATTGTTACCTTAAATGGACGAGTGACTGAGGGACGCGCGTGAACGATCGATACAAAAGCTCGCGAATCAAGCGATTTTGGCGGACTCGTCGCGGCCTTCGCGCGGCGCGCGGCTCGTTCGTCGCGGCCGACGCCTGTCAGGCCGTCGTCGGCGAAGCCGTCGCCCCGGCGGTCGTCGCGCCTCCGGCAATGACATCGATCGCCACGCTACTCACCCGCCACATCGTTCGCGACGGCGAGATCATCCTGTTGACGCTCAAGCCCTCCCTGTGGACGATCTTCTTTTCGACGCTGCCCGCGGTGGGGCTCGCGCTGATCATCATGATTGGCGCACGGCTCTGGGCGCAGCACCACGTTCATATCGGCGTCGAGATTGGCATGATGCTGATCGCCGGCCGGGCGGCCTGGGCGGTGCTGAGCTGGACGGGAAAGCTTTATCTGCTGACCGACATGCGGATCGTCCGGATCGCCGGCGTATTCACCCCGCAGATCCACGATATCCCGCTCCGCAAGGTGGCGCGAACGCGGCTCACCGCCAGCGTCCGCGAGCGGCTCTGGCGGCTCGGTTCCATCGAGATCATCCCGGAGAGCGATCACTGGCCCTGGTCAGTCTGGCAGACGATTCCGCACCCGCGCCAGATTGACGAAACCATTCGCCGCACCGTCGCTCGCGCCAAGCAGGGCGGTTGCCATGGCGGACGTCTGTAGGGTTCTGCGCCGCGGCTTACTCGGCCGAGAACGTGAACACCGTCACCTGATGATACGTCTGCCCCGGCTTCAGCTCGGTGGTGGGGAACTTCGGGTGGTTCGGCGAGTCGGGGAAGTGCTGGGTTTCCAGGCAGAGGGCATCGTGCTTTTCGTACTTGGTCCCGCCGATCCCCGTCAGTGATCCGTCCAGGAAATTGCCGGTGTAGAACTGCACGCCGGGCTGGGTCGTGCGCACTTCCATGACGCGGCCGCTCTTGGGGTCTTTGACGCGGGCGCAGAGGGCCAGTGAGCCGCCCGAGGAGTTGATTACGAAGTTGTGGTCGTATCCGACCGGCGGGCCGCCGGGCACCTCGTTGATCCGCGCGCCGATCGCCATCGGCTTGGTGAAGTCGAAGACCGTTCCTTTCACCGGGGCGATCTGGCCGGTCGGGATCATCGTCGCGTCCACCGGCGTATAGTGATCGGCGTTCAAGGTCAGGATCTGGTCCTCGATCGTTCCCGAGTTTTCGCCGGCCAGGTTGAAATAGCTGTGATTGGTCAGGTTGATGACCGTGTCCTTGTCGGTGGTGGCGACGTAATCGATCTTGAGGGAATTATCGTTGCTCAGCGTGTAGGTCACGGTGACGTTCAGGTTGCCGGGGAAGCCCTGATCGCCGTCGGGGCTGGTCATGCTCAGCGCCAGGCTCACGCTTCCGTTGCCTTCCTTGGGCTCGGCCTTCCAGACGTATTTGTCGAATCCCTTGGTGCCCCCGTGCAGGGTGTTGGGGCCGTTGTTGATCGGCAGATGATACGTTTGGCCGTCCAGCTCGAACTGGCCCTTGGCGATGCGGTTGGCGTAACGCCCCGCGATCGCCCCGAAGAAGGGATGGCCCTTGAGATATTGATCGAGGTTGTCGAAGCCGAGCACAACGTCGGCGGATTTGCCGTTTTTGTCCGGCACATGCAGCTCGGTCAGAATCGCACCGTAGGTCATGATCTTGGCGACCATGCCGTGGTCGTTGGTCAGCGTGTAGAGCTCGACCGGCTCGCCTTCCTTGGTTTTACCGAAATCACGTTGCTTGATGCTCATCAACTCGCTCCCATTTTCCATCCGCATCCCCGGCCCCATGGCGCCGGAGGGTGAGTGTGGCTGGCACGAAAGGCCAGCCGGCACGATACAACAAATCAACAGCCAGATCGTCAAGTTCGAGGCGCGCATTGGTTGCTCCCAAGAGGGCTGTAGTGAGCCCGGCTCCGCGTGCCGGGTGCGGGCACGATACCGGGCCGCGGCCGAGTTCGCTACACCGGCCGAAGCCCGGTTTGCGCCGCCTCATCCGGCTAGAGCACGAGCTCTTAAATACTCCGCGATGCCCATCCGCGGCCGTAATACTCGCCATCCTCCTGCCACATGAGAATTTGGTATTCGGCGGCGAGTCTGCCGGCGCGTGCCAGCAACGCCGGATCAAACGGCCGGTCGATCTTCCGGCGGGCGCGCGATGATTTGCTCTGCGTTTCGGACATAGGCATGCTTCACCTTTCCGGCGTGAACCGGGATGATGATGTTCCAGGGAAGAGCCGATTGTACGACAACAATAAATCGGCGCGAAGTCGGCACCGCACGATTTGAGTCGCCGATGATTCGGAAGAATCGCGACAGCTATTAATCACCCGCAGGCACGTCGGAGGCGGCGCGGTGCTCGGGCTCGGCGAGCTTTTGCTTTTCCATCAGGATCGCCACAAGCTGCGCCAGCGCCGTGATCTTTTGGTCCTGCACGCTGACGATGGTGAGCAGCTCGAAGACGGCAAGGAATAGAAACACCGACACGCAGATCAGCGCAAAGGTGTTGTATTGAATGCCCAGCATGTGGGTGGCGACCCACGCCACGCCTTCGGGCCAGAAGGCCAGGCCGACGAAGGGCAGGCCGATCAGGAGGAACAGCAGAGCGTAGCGTTCCTTGAGCCTATACGTGCGCAGTCTTCGAATGGCCAGCAGGAGGAGCAGGCCACCGAAGGTCAGCAGGAAGAGGTTCTGGAAGAGGTTCATGCCACATCACCTTTCCGGTGGGCCAGGGGTCGCGGGCCAGATCGAGCAGGAGACAGACGGTCACCTTCATCACGTAAAAAACCCCTTGGAGGAGATTGATGCTGCTGCGGCCCGTGCGGCGGTGCCGCATTCGAACGCCGAGCTCTCCGATGCGGAATCCAACCCGGCGAAGCAGCAGAACCACTTCCGGCTCGGGATAATCCTCGGGATACCAATGCGCAAATGCCAGGATCACCTTGCGGTTGGCGGCGCGAAAGCCGCTGGTGCAGTCGGTCAGATCAACGCCCACCAGCGCGCGGATGATGCCGCGGAGGACCCGGCTGCCGAGCTTGCGGACGACGGACTGCTTGTAATAAGTGGGCTCGAGAAAGCGCGAGCCGATGACCAGATCGACATCGCCCCCGTCGAGGCGCTCGACGAGGCGGCGGACTTCAGAAGGCCGGTGCTGGCCGTCGCCATCCACCTGCACTGCCACGTCATATCCGTGCAGGGCGGCATAGCGATATCCCGTCTGCATCGCGCCGCCGATCCCAAGATTGAACGGCAGGCTGACCACCGGCACGCCCGCCGGCACCTGGCGGACGGTGTCGTCGGTTGATCCATCGTCAATCACCAGCACATCAAAGCTCGGCAGCGCCTTGCGGAGCCGCACGATCACCTTGCGAATCGACCCCGATTCGTTGAACACCGGCACAATCACCAGGCAACGTTTGTCGGGAGCGAGTTGGAGGTTGGCACGCGTGGGACGATGCATGAACGACCTGAATGCCGCAAGTGTAGCGATCTTCCCGCGGATTTACGAACGCGGGATCGAGCGACAACATGCGTTGGGTGCAGTGCAATGCCTCGGTCGGGTGTGACTCCTCTTTGCGTGACCGGCGCGGAGCAAATCCGAAATCCGAAGCGCCAAATCCGAAACAAACTCGAAACTCAAAGCACAAATGACCCAAATCCAAGCAGCCGTGTACGACGCCGGCCGATCGAGTCGGAGCCCTCGACGTGACCAGTCTCATCGGGCAAATCAAAGGGGACGCCCTTTGATTTGCCCCGTTCCCTTTGATTCGTCCTCCTCGGCACGCTCAAACCATGCGACGTAAACCTCATCTTTGTGGCTGACGAATTTCCTTACGCGGCTCAACCTCCGCGGGGCGAAGATGGACCAGCGGTGGTATTCCTCCGGGTCCATGATGACCCAGCATCCTCCGGGGTATTGGCGCGGGTTTTGGAGGGCGAAGGTGGGGGTGACCTGGGGATGCAGGCCGGCGTACCAGAAGAGCTCGGGCAGCGAGTGGAGGACCGCGCCGGTCAGGACGGGGGCATTGGGGCCGCCGAGGTATTGGCGCAGGGGTCGGGCTTGGCCGAAACCTGAGCGATCGAAACGATCGAGGCGGAATTGATAGGCGAACGGGACTGCCGCGAGAATCAGCAGGGCGGCCAAGCCCCATGCGAAGACAAAGTCGTGTTCGACTGAAAGCCGATGAAACGTGGCGAGCGCGATAACTAGCGCGATGCCGAAGGCGACGGGCATTGCGACATGCCCGACGCCGCCGCGCCAAGCCATCGCGGCCAGTACCACGCCACCGACGAGCAGCAATACAACGCACCCAAGGACGACGGCGCGAAACACGGCCTGGGCCTGGGGGATCTGGTACGGGAAGCTTGCCGCCAGTGCGCCGGCGAGCAGGCAAAGCGGCGCGATGGTGACGTATCCGTATCGCGGGTTCACCATCCCGGTGGCGATGCAGATGCCCCAGGAGATGAGCACGGAGACGGCCAATGCGCCGGCCAGACGGCTGCGAGGCATGTCGCCATCGGCTTCGGAAGCCGCGATGGCGGATCGGAATTCCGGCACCATGACCATCGGAAGGGCAACCGAGACCGGCAGCGCAAAGGCGAAGAGCTGGGCCGGAATTGTGAGCGCGAGCAGGAGCTGTTTGAAGCTGGATGGGTAGAACTTGTTGCCGACTTCGGCGACGCCGCTGTAGTCGGGCGGGAGATGCAGTTGTTTGAGCGCGATCTGCGCAGCAATGGCGTACGTCGCGAAGAGCGCGACGCCGATCAGCAGCGGTCCCCACACATCGATCCACTGAAAAAGTTGCACGGCGGATGACTCGCGTCGGGCTCGCGAATAAAGCGCCCAGATCACGACGGCCAGAATGAGCGGAAGGCCCGCGGGCCCCTTGCTCATCAGAGTCGCGCCGAGCGCCACACCTGCGCCACCGATCCATGCCCATCGCCGACCGGGGCGTCCAAAGTAAAGTTCGATCAGGCAAAGCGTCGCCACTGAACAGGCGAGCGTATTGGTGCTATCCACGTCGGCCGTGCGCGCCTGTCCCCAGAGGCACAACAGCCCCAGCCCACAAAGCCCGCTGACGATCCCGCCAATGCGGCCGAACCATCGCGCGCCAAACAGATAGAGCGCCATGTTGAGCAGCGCCGCGACGACCACCGACGGCATGCGCCAGACGAATTCGTTGCCGTGATTTCCTGAGAGGATCTGCGCCGTCGCGATCAACCAATCATGGAGCGGCGGCTTGATTAAATAGAGCTGGCCAAAGAGGCGGGGCAGGAGCCAGTCGCCGCTGCGCACCATTTGGAGCGCGGGGAAGACTCGGTGCCCCTCAGTGCCCGCCAGCGGCGCGCTGCCCAGCAGCGGGAGGTGGCACGCGACCGTCAGCAGGAAAATCGCCGACGCGCCCAGGGCAGAGCCGCGATTTGATCGGCTGGGGGATGTTGCGTGGCCTTCGAGGCTCGCCGCCGGAATGGTTGCCGACTTCATACCAGGACTTCCCGCGTCACAATGCGAAAGCGATCCGTCGCTCTCGTGAGGGGAGGATAGCCGACCGATGCCGCGCATTCGACCGGCGGCCGAGCCCATAATGTTTCAGGATGATCAAAGATTCTGCCCTGATTTCAGGTTACCGATTGCGTCCGTAACGATCCGTCCGGCCAGGAGAGGTCGATCCGCGCCTGGTCTCGAATCAACCGGGATAAGGTCTCTCCCAGCGCCTCGCGGCGCCATCCGGTCAGCAGGCGGTGGGGCGCGGAGTCGTCGCTGCTGGAAGTCAGGTGCTGGTAGAAGTCGTTGATCTCCTGCCGATTCGTCGCGACGGCCACATCCATCGACTGGCCCGAACTGAGGCATTGCGCGACGGCCCAGAGGGAGTCGGTGCGGAATTTCTCGCGCGGCGTCGGCTCATTGTCGCGCGTGGCCGGAAGCTGCGCCTCCGGGAGCGCCAGCGCGCGGGCCGTCATCTCGACGATCTGGCCGCCGTATTCGGCTTCGACGGGCCGCGGCAGGCCGCGCACGCGATCCAGTTTGTCGACCGACTTCACGGGATTGCGCGAGAGATCGATCAGTATTTCGTCCTTGAGAAATGCGCGGGGCGGCACGTCGCTGAGCCGGGCGGCGGAATCGCGCCAGGCGGTCAGCTCGCGCAAGATCGCCAGGTTTCGCGGCGGCAGCCCGCCGGCGCCGCGAACGCGGAGATATTGCTGCTCGGGATCGAAGCGGTAGAGCTTGGGATCGCACTGCGCCGCACATTCCTCGGCCGCCCATTGCGCGTGGCCGAGCTCCTCAAGGCGCTGACGGATCTTCTCGCGGGCCAGCACCAGATAGCGTACGTCGTCCGCGGCGTAGCGAACCTGCATTGAGGAAAGCGGCCGCTGGTCCCAGTGGGAAAAGGTCAGGCCCTTGCCGAGCTTCACACTGACCGTTTCATTGATGAGCTTGGACAACGAGAGCGGATACGGCAATCCGATGAACCCGGCTGCGATCTGGGTGTCGAAGACGTTGGCTGGGGCTTTGCCAATCTCGCGAACCACCGGCTCCAGATCCTGCTGCCCCGCATGCACGATTTTTTCGATGGCGGGGTCGGCAATCAGTTCCCAGAAGGGCTTGAGGTCAAGCGGGGCCAGCGGGTCGATCAGTCCAATTTGCTCAGCGGAAGCGACTTGGATCAGGCAGAGCTTCGGGACGTATGTCAACTCGCCGATGAACTCGCTGTCGTAAGCGAAGCGACCGACCTCACGGAGATGCGCAATGACCGTGCTGAGCTCGTCTTGGTCGTCAATAAGGCTGACTAATCCCTGCGGGACCAAGGGATGATCAATTTGTTTGCCAACGGATGGCGTCGCTTCCTCCGCGTGGGCCGATTCGTGGCTTTTGGCCCGGTGCGCGGAACGAAACGATATGTTCCGACGGTGGTTCGAGGGGTCTGTGGAACCCATGCAGTTTGCTCCCAGATTTAGCGTCATCGCGGAATTTAACTTCCCATCCTACCGGACATTTCGCCGAGCCGACAGGAGCAGGGAACCCCAACCTGAAGCAAATGACCCGGCACACGCGCGAAGGTTGGGGAAAATAGTCGGTTTGTCGTGGGCAAATCGAAGGGAAGGACATCCGTGGTGCTCTCAAGCATGGCACTGAATTGCCGTGGACCGAAAGCAAGGCGAGAAAGGGCGGTTTTATCGGCCGTGAGCATGCTCACACTCACCGGCATAAGGTTTGTGAACAGTTCGCCGGCGGAAATGGAAATGGTTTCTCAAGCGGCCCGACATTCTCCCCTTTCGGCTCCCCTGCGGCCGGTCCTCATTGTCGAGGATGAGCGGACTTCTCGCCGGGCGATGACCTCGCTGTTGGCCCACTGCGGCTACCACCCGGAGCCATTTGAAACCGCCGAAGACGCCCTTCAGGCCGTGCGTCTGGGCGCACATCCGTGCATTGCCCTGGTGGATCTCGACCTTCCCGGCATGAACGGGCTCGATCTTATTAGCCAATTGGAAGGGCTTGACCCTTCGATTTTCCCGATTCTGATCACGGCTACCGATCAGGACATTCTCGCTGCCCGCCTGCATAACCGGCCAGTGGCCTATCTGCGAAAGCCGGTCAACTTTGACGTGCTGCTGACGTTGATGCGGGAGCAACATCACCGCAATTGAGCGGCTTGCAGAATTTAACAATCAACCGTTGGCCGGAATCGGTCGATAAAAAGACTCCACGGCGCGGGAAAACCCCTTGAAGCGCCATCCTCGAATGTTTACGATTTTGTGCTCACATTCGATGGGCTGACTGTGCCCCAGCCCCGGCGGTTCTGGAAGGAGTCGAGTCATGATGAGTCTCGAATACGCTGTCGAGCGTTTGCTCGATACCGGCTGGTGTCCCGGCGAAGAAGATTCCGAACGCCTCACCGACGGCCGCCCCTATCCATCCGTGCTTGCGGTGCAGAAGGAATTCTCCGATTTGGGCTTGGAGCTTTCCGTGAAGCACAACCTGGTCTTCGGCTGCTACCGCGCCTCCTGGGCGCCTGCCGGCCAGACCAATCGGATTGGCCAAACTGACGAAAGCCACGGCATCGTCATTGGCGCCTGCGAGCGCGAGGCCGCCGTCTACGCACTGGCCCAACTCCGCCTCGCCCAGGCCGAGCGACAGCTTGAAACCGTCGCCTGACGACTTTCTTCTCTTATTTTCGAGACTCTCAAAAACAATGACCCGCGCCAGTGGCGCGGGTCGTCGTTCAAGCCACACCTAAAATATCAACGGCAAGCGTCGACGCGCGAGCCGCTTTTGTCGCGAGCTGCGCCTAGGATATGGCCGTACGACGTTACTTTGGAGGCCCAGTGCGAACAGCACTCTTAAGCGGAGCGATGTGTGTCATGGCTTTGAGCAGCATTATTGGAGGCGCGGCCCGCGCCGCGGATCGGGCCGACCGATTGCCCGACCCGAAGATCGATCTGGCCGCCGATCAGAATACCAAACCGGGCGAGAAGCACGTGATGATCGTGGCGGGGGGATGTTTCTGGTGCATTGAGGGCGTGTTCCGCCAGCTTCGTGGTGTGACGGATGCGACCAGTGGCTATGCCGGCGGAACCAAAGAGACGGCCACCTACGAAGCGGTCTGCTCGCACACTACGGATCATGCCGAGGCCGTTCGGGTGACGTATGATCCGGCCCAGATCACTTACGGCACGCTTCTCCGCGTTTTCTTCACGCTGCACGATCCGACCACCAAGGACCGCCAGGGGCCCGACAGCGGGCGGCAATATCGCTCAGCGGTCTTCTATTTGGATGACGATCAGAAGAAGGTGGCTGAAGCCTATATCAAGCAGCTCGATGCGACCAAGATATTTCCCAGTCCCATCGTGACGACGCTAGAGCCGCTAAAGGCGGAGGCGTTTTATCCTGCCGAGGACTATCACCAGAATTACGTGTCGTGCCACCTCAGCAATCCGTACGTGCGGTTTCACGCGCTGCCGATGGTGCAGAAAGTCCGTGAAGACTTCAAAGACAAGGTGAAACCGGCCACGACGCAGCCCTAGCGGCGCGGGCAATTCGTGAAGTGAACTCCGATTGCCGCTTGCCCTTCGCGGAAGATATTGCTTCCGCGAAGGGCAAGCGGCGATCACGCACTGTCAACAACGCAAGGTATCTGGCGGGGGATCGGTTTAGTCGCTTTCCCGCAACAGCGAGACGGGCTTTCTTCCGGCAAAACCGGTGTTCGTCTCGTGCCAGAAGGCGATGTGCTCTTCGCCCAGCTTCCAGCACAGGCAGATGTCGCGGCCCAGGTGCCGCCCTGTGAAATCAATCAGCCCGCTCTGATAGTCCTTCAATTCGCAGCCGACTTCCGAGAGCTCATCGACGAAATCCTCGAGCCGGTGCATTGCCTGCTCGAGCCGCGACTGCACGGCGGCCTGCTCCGCTGTGCCGACCACCTTCTCAAACTGCTGCTGGAGCTTGCCGGCTTCACCGTGGATGCGAACCACATCGGCGATGATCCGCCGAACCAGTGGAAGCGTTGCGTTGGCTTGCTCGAGGGTAAACCTTCGACGCGGACGGGACGGGGTAACGGACCGGGGGGTGAAAAACTGCGGACCGGCCATGAACGACCGCCTTTCTACGAAGAGAAACTCCGGCGCGATCTATCTCAACCGGATTATGCCACGCGCCACAGGCGAGTCAACCAACTCTTGGCCCTTTCGACAGCCGCGTTCGGTTGCGTCTCATAAAAGCGCGAAGCTGCGCCGGTCGTGACATCCGACGAAGCATCAGGGTCTGAAATGAGGCATCGGCGCCGAACAGATGTGAGATGACAAACGCAGAAGGGCGGGACATTGCTGTCCCGCCCTTCGTCACGGTGTTGAGGACCTGTTCGTCGCGCTCAATGGCAGTTGAGCTGGATCTCTCCAAAGTCATAGGAGACGCCATCGGCTCCGAGCTTGAGAGCGATATTGGTGATCTGCCCACCGGCTGTATTCACCGCTTTGCCATCGGTGGTCCCGTTCACGGTACCCACATCCGTGGCGTCGCTGGTATAGCCCGACGGCTGGGTTTCGGTGATGGTGTAGGTTCCGGCACGGAGGCCCATGAAGTAGAAGGAGCCATTCGAGGCGGTGGTGCGGGTCAGGTGAACCTGGTGGCCGGAGGAATCGGTTCCGGTCAGGGTGACGATCACCCCCGCGATTCCGCTGTCGGTTCCATCGTCGCTCTTGTCCCCATTCAGATCGTCGTAGACGAATCCCGACAGCTCGCCGCCGCCGCTGAACTGTGCGTCGGTGCCGCTGTTGTCCGAATCGAAGATGCGGTTCTGCGCGTGATAGAAGCTGTTGCTGCCGGCCGGGCCGAAGTGGCACATTACCGGGCCGCAGACGAAGTCGATCTGGTAGTAGCACAGCGGAATCGTGATGCACAAGGTGTGTGTTCCGCCGGTGTATGTGCCGGTGGCGGAATCGAATATCACTTGCTCGTATGCATCGGACGCGTTGAAGGTGGCGTCGGGGGCTGTGTAGCTCACGATCGAAATGGTGTCGGTCTTGCCCGCGGCCACGGTGAAGGTCACCTGCACCTGGTCGCCCTCGTGGGTGTTTCCGGCAAGGGTGGTCACCTTTGTGCAGCCATTGACCAGGTAGGAGATGCAACTGATATCGCTGGTGTTGTAGTTCTCGTGGAAGTTGTCGAAGTTGTTCCCGGCGGAGTTGGCGCCGCTCTTCGCCAGGATCGCATACCCTGCATTTCCACCGGTCTGGATCCAATTTGCCGGCACGACTTCCTGCACGGAATAGCTGCCCGGCCCAACATTGGTGAACGAGTAGGTTCCGTTCGAGGTCGTGAGGGTCGTCGCGACCGGCGTCGTCCCGCCGTTCTTGAACAGGTCGATCGTGACGCCGCCCATACCCGGATCCTCCGGTGAGAACCCGTCGCCGCACACGTCCTGGAACGTGGTGCCGCTGACGCTAATGTTCTGGAAGTCAGCGAAGTTGTCGCCGGTCACATTGTGGCCGCTTTGCGCGGTCACGCCATATCCGGCGATCCCGGCCGTCTGGGTTGAGCCGCTCGGCACGACCTCGGAGACGGTGTAGGAGCCAGGTCCGACGTTGGCGAAGGAATACGTTCCGTCGGCCGCGGAACTGGTTGATGCGACGACGGTTGAGCCGCTCAGGAGCTGGACGGTCACGCCGGCCAGGGCGGTGTCATCGCTGGTGATTCCGTTGCCGGTCAGGTCGTTATAGACCTTGCCGCTGATGGAAAAGCTCTGGAAGTTATCGAAGTTATCTGGGCTGTAGGTGCTGCCGCTGGTTGCCGAGACCGTGTAGCCGGCGTTGCCGCCAGTCTCGATAGCGCCGGCCGGAACCACTTCCTGCACCGAGTAACTCCCCGGCCCAAGATTCGGAAACGAGTAGGTTCCATTGTTGGCAGTAGTCGTCGTCGCGACCGGCGTGGCGCCGCCGTTCATGAACAGCTTGACAGTCCCGCCCGCGAATGCCGGATCATCAGCGCTGAATCCGTTGCCGGTCAGGTCCTGATACATCGTGCCGCTGATCGACACGTTCTGGAAGTTGTCGAAGTTCTCGCTGGGGACAAGCGTGCCGCCGGTTGCATTGAAGGTGTAGCCCACCGAGCCCACGGTCTCTGTCGTGTTAGCCGGCACGACCTCCTGCACGAGGTAAGTTCCGCTGCTGGTGGTGAACGAGTATTGCCCGTTGCTGCCAGTGATCTCAGAGTTGACCAACGTATTGGAACCGTTCGCAACCTGGAATAGATCCACGGTGACATTGGCAAGCGGGGTGTCATCAGCAGTGAGCTGATTACCCGTCAAGTCCGTGTAAACCGTGCCGCTAATGGTGTTGGCTTGCGCGGTGACCGTCTGGCTAACCGCGACGGAGTTGCTGGCAGTGAAGTTCGAGTCGCCCACATATTGAGCGACCAACGCGTGGGCTCCGATGCCCAGCGTGTATGTCGAGTACGTCGCCACCCCGCCGGAGAGCAGACCGGATCCGAGCAAGTTCGACCCGTCATAGAAATTCACCATCCCTGTCGGCAAGGTGCCGTTGAGGGTCGGGCCGACGGTGGCCGTGAGGGTCACGGTTGCTCCGTATAGGGACGTGGTCGGGTTCACGCTCAGCACGGTGCTCGACGCCGCCGGGCTGACGACTTCGATGAGCGCCGCGCTGCTCGAGTTGTAAGTGGCGTCGCCCGAGTAAACCGCGGTGATGTTGTGCGAAGCGACGGCGAGCGAAGAGGTTGTCAGCGAGGCGGTATTGCCGTTCAGCGGCATCGTCCCCAGGGCGGTCACGCCGTCGTAGAACGTGACGCTTCCCGTCGGCACGCTGCTACCGGTGCCGGTCACGGATGCGGTGAAGGTGACGGACTGGCCAAACGTTGCCGAGGTCGGGTTACTGGCCAACTGCGTCAATGAGGTCAGTAATGAACTCGGCGGGAAGTCCTGGGAGAACTCAGAGGTATTGCCAGATGGGTCCGTTGCCGTGGCGCTCCAAAGACCACCGGTCGGAGCCTGGCTCACCACGAAAGTGGCGGAGAAGAAACCGGAAGTCCCAATAGTCACCGGCTCCGCTCCGACCCAGGTCTGGCCTTGTCCATAGCCAGAAGGGTCTTCGCTGGCATTGTTATATAAGTCGATTGCATATGTTGAGCCCTGGGTGGCGTTGCTCAGCATGCCCGTCACTGTCACAGTCGATCCGGAAACTGTCACGCTCTCAAGATCAGGGAAATCTTGATAGTCGTTTGGCCCTGTGTACACTCCGTTGTGATTGGGGGTTACACCGTCGTTGCCCAGGTCGATGCCGAGGTTCTGGTTCCCGAAGATGGAGTTACCGGCGATGAGGTTCCCGGTGCCGGCATACACGTCGACGCCGCGGCCGTAGAGCGTGAGCGGGTCTTGAGCGCTGGGCGCGTAGGCACCGTTGTCGGCGATAACGTTCCCCTGTCCGGCGGCGCGGCCGCCGATGATGTTCCCGCTGCTGGTGCTATCGACGGTTCCATTGCTGTCAACAAAGCCTATTGCGACGCCGTTGCCACCATTGAACAGGTCGGTGGTCCCGTCGCTGCCGACGCCGATGAAGTTGCCGTAGATCGTCGAGGTGCCGCCGTTCAGTTCGACGCCGTCGCCGCCGTTACCGCCGATTACGTTAGCCTGGCCTGGGCTGGTCCCGCCGAGGAGCAGGTTGCCGGAGAGGACGTCGACGCCGTCGCCGATGTTGCCGCCGGCGAACGAACCGGGGACGCCGGGCACCGGGTAGACAGCGTAGCCGGCGTATGTGCCGCTCACGTCGACGCCGATGTCATTCCCCTGGATGATGTCAGCGGTGGCAGGACTCGTGCCTCCCGCATTGACGAGGACGCCGTCGCCGTTGCTCCCGTCGATCACGTTGGCGAGCACGGTGTCCGAAAGCGCACCCGCCCCAAGCGTGATCCCGTTGCCGAAATTCTCATACGGATCCTGCGCGTCGTCCGTAAGATGGCCGGAAGGTTGGGTGCCAATGAAGTTCCCTTGGATCGCATCAAGGGTCGTGTATTGCAGGCTGACGCCATCGCCATAGTTCCCGGAGATCGTGTTGCCGGAGATCGTGACGCCCGCGACGTTGGACGAGGACGTGCCGAAGACGTCAATCCCGTCCTCATTGCCATTCGTTGGCTGATCGTTCGTATCGAGGCCGATCAGGTTGTCCTGAATCATCGCCCCGCTGCCACCGGGCTGGACCCACACTCCCGCGTAGTTGTTGGCCCAAATGACGCTATCCGTCACCGTAATGTCGGGAGCGTTCAGGATGATCCCGTTCCCGTTCGGGGTGCCGCTAGACGTTCCGCCAAATCCATCGACTTCCAAGTCCTTGACAAGGGAACCGGCGGAGCCGCCCTCGAAATCCAGACCGCTCGCAAGGCCGGCGTTGGAACCGTTCAGCTCAACTGGCTGACTGGAAGAGGAACCGGTCTGCGTCGTCCCATCGATCGTAACCGTATTGGTGATCGCCGGGAGGGCTGAGGTGAGCGAGATCGTCAATCCATCGGTCATTGCGAAGTTGATCGTGTCCGGCCCCGAGTCGTTGTTGGCGAGCATGATCGCCTGGCGGAGAGATAGCGGTCCGGAGCCGGTGTAGGGAAGCGCGGCGGCGTCGCTGTCGCTGCTCGTGGTCACCAGATATGTTGACATAAGGGTGCGGCTCTCCAACAGCTCCGGCAGCGCCGAGCGGAGTGTTTGCCGCCGGGTGCGGCGATTGGCTGAGGAGGCGACGACCGTGCGTACAGACTTTTGATTCTTCTTCATTGCCCTGCAACCTCGTTTCAGGCTGAACCCCTCAGCCGTGATTGGTGTCCAATTCGATCAGGAGCCGGGCAAGGAATTGTGCCGCCCTATACTCCTCCCCGCCCTTACACCTGCACCTTTTCCGAAGGCGGGTGTCAAACTTTATCGGCTGTGAGATGTGGGGAAGTCCTAAAATGAAAGTCTGATGAAACGAGAGTGCCCCAGTGCATAGTTCGCCCGCCGTCTCACTGACCCCCTTTGCGACGCTGATCCCTGCGGCCATGCCGACGGATCCGGTGGAGGGGCTGTACGTCCACGTTCCCTTCTGCTTTCACAAGTGCCACTACTGCGATTTCTACAGCATCACCCGCCAGACGCCGGAAAGGATGGATCGCTTTGTTGATCTTGTGCTCTTTGAGGCCGAGCAGTGGACGAGTGTTCGCCCGCCGGATTCGCTGCGGCCCAGAACGATCTTCTTTGGCGGCGGGACGCCAAGCCTCTTGCCGCTCGACTCGATGCGGCGGCTGCTGGTTGGACTGCGCGAGCGTTTCGATCTGTCGCGCGTCGAGGAGTGGACGATCGAAGTGAATCCGGCGACCGCCAATGAGGATTACTGCCGGATGCTTCGCGAGCAGGGGGTGGATCGCCTGAGCTTCGGTGCCCAAAGCTTCAAGCCCGAGGAGCTGGCCGCCCTCGAACGCCATCACGATCCGCAGGATGTCCCGCGCAGCGTCGAGCTGGCCCGGCGGGCTGGGTTTGCTCGCTTGAACGTGGACCTGATCTACGCCGTCCCCGGCCAGGATCTGGAAAGCTGGTCGTACTCACTCGAGCGGGCCATCGCCTTGGGCACCGAGCATCTGTCCTGCTACGGCCTGACTTATGAGCCCAACACGCCGATGGGCGTCAAGAAACGAATGGGCGCGATCCAATCGGTGGATGAATCTGTTGAGTTGGACATGCTCCATCACACTCGGCGAAGGCTGATCGATCTGGGGATGCCGCCCTACGAGATCAGCAACTACTCCCGAGCCGCGGAGGAATGTCGCCACAACCTGGTTTATTGGACCGGCGGAAATTATCTCGGCCTCGGACCGTCTGCCGCCTCTCATCTTTCAGGCTGGCGATGGCGCAATCGCCCCCACCTCGGCGAGTGGGAACAGGCAGTCGCCGCGGGCACGCTACCCGGAATCGACATCGAGCATCTGACTCCTCTCCAACGCGCCGGCGAACTGGCGATGCTGATGCTCCGCCTCAGCCGCGGGATCAACTTTGCCGACTTTTCGGCCCATACCGGCCGATCTGCCACCGATCTCTTTGCCGATCCAATCGACCGCCTGACGCGGCTCGGAATGATTCGGCTCGATTCGGATGCAATCCGGCTCACCAATGTCGGGCTCAATGTTGCCGACTCAATTTCGGCCGAATTCCTGGACCCGTCGGCCGAAAGCCAAATCCTCTGTCCATCCTCCCGCTCGATCTAAACGCGCTGTTCCTCACCGTCGATAGAGACCACGGGAGAAGCCCACATTGCCGAGGGCGTATGCCGCTTGGTGGACCGCGCAGCTCTCCCATTTGACCGCCCTTGCCGCGAATCGTACGTCCGATGCGTCAAGAGGAGTGGAGGCGAGAGATGCTTTCGTTCGTGCAAAGCTGGTTCAATCCCGCGTCGAGCCCCATCGGGGTGGACTTCGGGAGCGACTGCCTGCGGGTGGCGCAGGTTGAATTGATCGGCAACGAGCATCACCTGGTTGCCGCCGCCAGCGCCGACGTCCCGCCGCACGTCCGCAATGATCCGACCGCGCGGTTCGCGTTTTTTGCCGATGCGATGCGAGACCTTCTGGCACAAGGGAACTTCCGCGGCCGCCGCGTCATCCTCAGCCTGCCCGCATCCCTGATGCACATCCAGCACCTTCGCGTCCCCAAAATGGACGACGAGGCACTGAAGAAGGGATTGGTCTGGGAGGCGCGCGGCAAGCTGCCGTTCGATCCCACGCAGGCGGTGCTGCGTCACCTGGTCGCCGGCGAGGTGTATCACGACCAGGAACCAAAATACGAAGTCATCCTCATGGCCGCGCGGCGCGATCTGGTGGACCTCTATCTGGCCGCGGCGAATAAGGCCCGGCTCACGGTCGTCGGGATGAACGTCGAGCCGAAGGCGACGATCGATTGCTTCTCGCACATTTATCGCCGCGCCGCGGACGTTGAAGCCACGACGTGCTACGTCGACATTGGCTGCATTTCCAGCCGGGCGACGATCGCTCGCGGCGGAAAGATCCAGTTCGCCCGCGTGATTCCCATCGGTGGGGAACATTTCAGCCGCGCCGTCGCAACGGCACTGCGGATCCCGCTCGATCAGGCCCGGCAGATGCGCGTGCAGCTCGCCGAGGCATCGGAAGACGCGGAAGTGAAAGCGCCTGCGCCCGTACCCGATCGCCCGGCCCCCGCGAAATTAGACGACGAAAATGAATCCCTCGAAGGCACAGGGTTCGCGCTGCTCGACGCGGGCATTGCGGCCGCCGAGCGGCGCGACCCGCAGGCCACCGCGCACGCCGTCCCGGCGCCCGAAATTCCCGCCGCCGAACCGGTGTCGAGCGCAGTAGCACCGGGCGATCGTCACAAAATCGAAGAGGCCACGCGCGAGCCGCTGGCCCGGGTGATCGAGGAACTCTCCCTCTGCCGCCGCTACTTCGAGGCGGCGTTCCAGAATCAGCCCTTGCAACGGCTGGTGTTTATCGGCGGGGAAGCCAACCAGCGCAGCCTTTGCCAGCAGATCGCCCGCGAGATGGGGATTGGCGCCCAGGTGGGCGACCCGCTGTGCCGCATGAGCAAGCACACGCTGCCCGGCGTCGAGACCGGGATCGATCGTCGAATCCCCCAGCCCGCCTGGGCCATCGCCATCGGGTTGAGCATGGGGCCGGCCACCGATGCGTCAAAATCAAAATTAGTCGAATCCGAAACGAGGACGACCCGATGAGCGCACCCAATGAATTGAGCTTCCTGCCGGAAGACTACCTCGAACAGAAGTACATGCGCCGCGCCATGATCCTGTGCGCGGTGATGTTTCTAATCGTGGTCGGCAGCCTCTTGTTCTGGTGGCAGGTCCGCGGCAAGGCCCACGCGAAGGTCGTCGCTGAATTCAACGACGTAAACAACAACTACGTCGAGGCCGCCCGCAAAATCGAGCAGGTCAAGCGGATGCACGAGCAGCAGCGGGAAGTGGTTCACCACGCCGAGCTGGCCGCCTCGCTGGTCGAGCGGGTGCCGCGAAGCAATATGCTGGCCGAGATCACCAATGCGCTGCCGATCGGCGTTTCGCTGATCGACATTACGATGGTCTCCACCCCGCGCACCGGCGCGGCTCCCGCCGCCAACAGCTCCTTCGCGCAGCACCAGGCCGAGATTGTGAAACAGAATGCCGATGCGCTTGGCTTGGGGACCAAGCCGTCCGAGTTCGACATCAAGTTGAAATTCACCGGCGTGGCCCGCGACGACATCCAGGTGGCCCAGCTCATCAGCCGCCTCAGTCACAACAACATGTTCAGAGACGTGAACCTGATCGTCAGCGACACCTTCACCGAGCAGCAGCCCGGCGCCAATGCCAAGTCCGAAAACCTGCGTCGCTGGCAGATGGAAATGATGATCAACCCCCTGGCCGAAGTGCGGGAAGACACCAAGACCGCCGCCATGGAGCTCAATAAGTGATTCATGGGAGGGGTATCTCCGCCGGTGCGGGAGGGCGAGCCTCCCGGCGAGCCGCGGCTCGGCAGACTTCGGTGAGCTCAGTCGAACCGGAGCCTCGCCCTCCCAACTAAGCGAACGGGAAAATGCAATGAACAAGAAAATTATTCTGAAGGTCGCGGCATTCGTCGTCCTTCTGGGTGGCTCGGTGGCGGGGTTTTATTACCTGTACGTCGTCCCAACCACCCGGCAGGACATCGAGCAGTCTGCGGTGATCGAGGAGCGCCGCCGGGCGCTGGCCGACCTGGATAAGTCCACCGCAGGCATCGACGACATCAACCGCAAGATCAAGGATCTGCAGGAAGCCGTCCGCTTCTTCGAGAGCAAGCTGCCCAAGGAAAAGGAAGTCGAGACCGTCCTCGAGCAGGTTTGGAAGATGGCCGAGGCCAACTCGCTGCAGGCCAGGACGATCCGCAGCGGCAAGACCGAGCGGACGGCCAACTACAGCTTGCAGCAGATCGACATGGATTTGTCGGGAGATTTCAACGGCTTCTACCTCTTCATGCAGCAACTCGAGCGGCTGCCGCGGCTCACCCGCGTCGAGGCGATGTCGCTGAACAAGATCTCCGACCACGAGGGTGAGATGCAGGCCAAGCTGACCCTCAGCATCTTCTTCGAGCCCTCCGGCTCGACCGCTGCCGCAAGCGCGATGTAAGTCGCGGAGGCTCGTGCGGAGTTTTATCACTACGGAGAGGGTATGACTTTTGAACAAATGAACGAACCGACGCCCGAACAGGCATCTGTCCGGAACGAGCCTCAGACCGACGAAGAGTTTGGCGGTGATGCGGACCTCGGCGGTGATGCCGGCAAGTCGAAGAAGAACATGATGCTGCTGGGCGGATTGGCCGTCGTCGCCGTGGCGGTGGTCTGGTTCGTGTTTTTCCGCGGCGCGCCGCAGGCGGCGCAGGCCGCTCTTCCGGCCGACGGCGGGACGGACATCAAGCAGTTCCTCGACAGCGGGAACATCAACCTGATGAAGCAAACCCTCAAGGACACCGAGAAGGTCGTTCAGCAGTTCCGCACCTACCCGGCCCAGACGCAGATCCCCCTCTCGTCGCTGCGGAGCAACCCGTTCCGCGAGTTGGCGCCGAAAAGCGAGAACGTGCCGCTGGCGCGCAACGCCGATGACGACGAGGCCAAGGAGCACGCCAAGGTGGTGACGGCAGTCGCCGACCTTCACCTTCAGTCGATCGTCCGTGGCGGCAAGTATCACGCCTGCATGATCAACAACACCCTCTATCAGCAGGGCCAGCAGATCGGCATGTTCACCGTCGAGCAGGTCGATGCCGGCACCGTCGTGCTGGCCAGCGGAAAATACCGCTTCGAACTCAAGATGCAGAATTGATAGAAGCGGTGGGTTGTTGGTTGGTTGTGGTGGGTTGTGGGTTGTCCAGGAGCCTGAGTGCGCTCCACCCTCAACTCGCAATCGACCACAAACAACAAACAACCCACAACAAACAACCACCACCTTTCCCCGGTCATTATGTTCGGTCGCAAACCCACGACAACTTCTCTGACGCAACAGGGCGACGCGCCCGTGGCGGGCGTGGGCGATCCGGTGGCGGACTTCCAGACGCTTTGGGAGCCGACTTCAACCACCGAGCGCAAGAGCGTCGAGTCGCTGCTGCTGGAGCGCAAGCAGGTCACGGAAGAGCAACTCGACCAGGCCCGCAAGGTGGCGACCCAGACGCCGGGCAAGACGCTGCCGCAGATCCTGTTGACCATGAACGCCGCCAGCGAGGCGCAGATTCTTTCGGCGCTGGCCGAGACGCTGGGCATGGCGTTCGAGACGCCGGAAAAATCAAAGATCGATCTCGAGGCGTTCAATCACCTGCCGCTCGAGTACGTCCGCAAGAATCTCGTCCTCCCCATGCGCATCGAAGACAAGACGCTGATCGTCGGCATGGCCGACCCGGCCAACGTCTTCATGCTTGATGAGGTGCGGCGCAAGACCAAGCGCGACGTGCGGGCGGTGGCCGTCACCGGCGCCGACATCGGCCGGATGGTCGAGCAGCTCACCAGCGCCAACGCCGACATCAAGGTCGATGAGATCATCAAGGACATGGCCGAGGACGACATCCAGTTGGTCAAGGAAGACCACGGCGATGACGTCACGGACCTGGAAAAGATCGGCAGCGAATCGCCGGTCATCCGGTTCGTCAACTACCTGCTCTTCGATGCGCTCAAGCAGGGTGCCAGCGACATTCACATTGAGCCGAAGGAAAAGGCGCTCAAGATCCGTTACCGCATCGACGGCGTGCTCTTCGAGGCGATGAATCCGCCGCACACCATGACCTCGGCGATCACCTCGCGCCTGAAGATTATGTCGAACCTCGACATTGCCGAGCGTCGGTTGCCCCAGGACGGCCGCATCCGGGCGATGATCCACGGCCGCAAAGTGGACCTTCGCCTAAGCACTCTCCCCACACCCAATGGGGAGAAGTGCGTCATGCGAATTCTCGACAACAAGTCGATCAATGTCGCGCTGGAAGACCTGGGCTTCAGCGAAAATATACTCACGATCTGGCGAAAGCAGATCGAGCAGCCGCACGGCATCATGCTGGTGACCGGGCCGACCGGGTCCGGCAAAACCACCACGCTCTATTCCTCGCTCCGATGCATGGACGGGAACAAGCTGAACATCAGCACCGTCGAGGACCCGATCGAATATCACCTGGGATCTGCAACCCAGGTGCAGGTCCACGAGAAGATCGGCATGAGCTTTTCCGCGGCCCTCCGGTCACTCCTGCGACAGGACCCTGATGTGGTGATGCTGGGCGAAATTCGCGACAAGGAGACGGCCAACATCGCCGTGCAGGCGTCGCTCACCGGGCACCTGGTGCTCAGCACGCTGCACACCAACGATGCACCCGCGTCGGTCACGCGATTGATCAACATCGGCGTCGAGCCATACCTCATCAGCTCCGCAGTGAATGCGATTCTCGCCCAGCGGCTGGTCCGCAAGACCTGCCAGCACTGCAAGGAAGAGTACCGGCCGAGCCCTGAAATGAAGGAGTTTCTGGCGCTTCAGGGCCTGGCAACTGACACGATGTTCCAGGGCAAGGGCTGCGACCGCTGCCGCAAGACCGGATATTCGGGCCGACTTGGGATCTACGAGTTATTGGTCATGGATGATTCCCTGCGTGACATGGTGACCGCGAATCCGGACGTGAATCAGCTTCGCAAACTGTGCCGCGAACGCGGGCTGGTCACCTTGCGTGAGGACGGGTTCCAGAAGGTTATGAAGGGCCTTACGACCGCCGATGAAATCCTGAGGGTAACTGAGACTGCGATGTAGTGTTGCATGTGGCATGGGCGTCTCGCCCGTGCAGACGATCCGCACGGGCCAGACGCCCGTGCCACGGGGCAGATAATTATGAGCCTGATCAACGACATTCTCCGAAACGCGGTGCAGGCCAAGGCATCGGATATTCACTTGATGGTTGGTTCGCCGCCGCTGTTTCGTATTCACACGGTGGTGACTCCGACGGACTTCCCGGTGGTGACGCCGGAAGGTTCGCTTCGCATCTGTAAGGAGATGGTCGGCGACGCCCGCTGGGAGGCGTTTCAGAAAGTTCGCGACGCCGACTTCTCCTACGAAATACCGGGACTGTCCCGTTTTCGCGTCAACGCGCACTACCAGCGCAACAGCGCCGCGATGGCGTTCCGAACGATCAACGACAAGGTCCGGCCCCTCGAGCAGCTTCTGCTGCCGGACATTTGCAACAAGCTGACCTACCTGCCGCGCGGGCTGATCCTGGTGACCGGTCCCACCGGCTCGGGCAAGAGCACGACGCTGGCGGCAATGATCGACTCGATCAATCGCCGCGAGCAGGGGCACATCATCACGCTCGAAGATCCGATCGAATACGCGTTCGTCAGCAACAAATGCGCGATCGAACAGCGCGAGGTGGGCGCCGACGTGCCGAGCTTTGCCAGCGGCCTGCGGCACGTGCTGCGACAGGACCCGGACACGATCCTGGTCGGCGAAATGCGCGACCTGGAGACCGTCAGCGCCGCGATCACCGCGGCCGAAACCGGCCACCTGGTCTTCAGCACGCTGCACACGGTCAACGCGCCGCAGACGATCGAGCGTATCATCGACGTCTATCCCGCCGACGAGCAGAACCAGATCCGATCGATGCTGGCCAACACGCTGCAAGCGGTGATCAGCCAGACGCTCTTCAAGCGCGCCGATCAGCCGGGCATGGTGCCGGCCATCGAGGTAATGCTCTGCACGCCCGCCGTGCGAAACTGCATCCGCGAGAATCGGATCTTCGAAATCTCCAACGTCATTGAGACCAGCCGCGCGCTGGGCATGCAGACGCTGGACAGCTCGATCAAGCAGCTATTTGTGAATGGGTTCGTCACCCGCGAGGACGCAATCGCGCAAGCGGCGCACCCGGAAAAACTGGAGCGAGCCCTGGCAGCTTAATGAGGAATTGCTGATTTCGGATTTCGGATTGCTGATTAAAATACGGGTCGCCCGTCTTCAAATCAGCAATCCGCAATCCGAAATCAGCAATCACGACCTATGCCTACTTATCGCTACGAAGCCAGCGGCGCCGGCGGGAAGGTTACTGCCGGACATATCCAAGCGGCCGACCTAAAGGCCGCCTCCCAGCAGCTTCGTGCGCGGGGCGAGTACATTCTTTCGATGACCCCGGTCGAGTCGGTCGGCCATAAGGGGAAGCTCAACTTCTCCGTGTCGTTTGGCCCGGGCCTCAAGGACGTGCAGAACTTCACCAGCCAGCTTGCGGTCATGATCCGCGCCGGCATCAGCATCCGCTCGGCCATCGAGGGCATTTCCGAACAGATTCCGAATCCGAAGTTTCGAAAAATGCTCGTGCAGATGAAGAAGGACGTGGAGAGTGGAAAGCAGTTTTCCGATGCCCTGCTTCGCTATCCCAAGACCTTTTCCCCGCTTTACATCAACATGGTGAAGGCCTCGGAGTTGTCCGGCGGCTTCAGCCGCATGCTCGACCGCATCGCCGGCTATCTGGCGCAGCAGATCGAGACGCGGAGCATGGTGATCGGCGCGATGATCTATCCGGCGATCATCGGGCTGATGGCCACCAGCACCACGCTATTTCTGCTGGCCTTCGTGCTGCCGCGATTCATGGTGCTGTTCCAGGGCCATGAAGACGCCCTGCCTGCGCCGACCAAGCTGCTGTTGTTCCTATCGAGCTTCCTGCGGAACTATTGGTACGTGCTGCTCTTCGGCGTTGTCGCCGCCGTCTGGGGCTTTTTCCTGACACTCAAAACCGACTGGGGCCGCACCTGGTTCGACAAGATGAAATTGACTGTTCCGATCTTTAAGAAGATGTTCCGCGCGCTCTACATCAGCCGGAGCCTTCACACGATGGGCCAGCTCGTTAATGCCGGCGTGCCGATCCTGGATACGCTGGCCATCACCGCCGACATCAGCGGCAACACGATGTACCGCCGCATGTGGCGCGCCGTCTTCAGCGCGGTAAAGACCGGCAAGAAAATCTCCATGCCGCTGAACAAAAGTACGCTCCTCCCGCGCGCCGTCGTGCAGATGATCGGCGCCGGCGAAGAATCCGGTAAGCTCGGCGAAGTGCTCGATCAGGTCTCCGAGTTCTACGCCAAGGAACTCAAATCCGTGATCAAAACCGTGACCGCCATGATCGAGCCGCTGATGATCGTCCTCATGGGCGGCATCGTCGGCTTCATCGCCATGAGCATCATCCTTCCGATCTTCAAGCTCAGTCAGCTCGTGAAGTAACACGAGCGTTCGTGTTTCAGCGTAGCGGTCGGACCGAAGGTCCACCGGTCTTCCGCGCGGACGACCGATATCCGTCCAATATGAAGTCGTCGTTGAACCGGTAAACCTGCCCAACACGGTGAGGTTACCGCGGCTTGGCTCGGTCATATTGTTCGGGCCAATTGACGTTCACACCTAGCGATTGTGCGGCGTGCAGGGGCCAATAAGGATCGCGCAGGAGCTCGCGCGCCATCAGCACAACGTCGGCTTGTCCATTGGCGATGATTTCCTCCGCCTGCTTCGGTTCGGTGATCATCCCAACCGCGCCGGTCGCGATGGCAGCCTCGCGACGGATCGTCTCCGAGAAGGGCACTTGATAACCGGGGCGCAGGGGGATCTTGGCGCCGGCAACTAAGCCGCCGCTGGAGCAATCGATCAGATCGACGCCCAGTTCCTTCAGCATTTTGGCGAGTTGGACGGACTGCGGCAGATCCCATCCGCCCTCGGCCCAGTCGGTAGCGGAGACCCGCACGAGCAACGGCAAACGCCTAGGCCAAAGCGCGCGAATGGCTTTGGCCACCCGCAGCGGAAGCCGCATCCGGTTTTCGAGTGAGCCGCCGTACTCGTCGCTTCGGTGGTTCGACAATGGCGAGAGAAATTGGTGCAGCAAATAGCCGTGAGCGGAATGGATTTCGACCAACTCGAATCCGGCATCCATCGCCTGGCGAGTCGCCGCCGTGAACTGCTCGACAACCTGATCGATATCCTGAAGCGTCATCTCGCGCGGAACAGGATAGCTGGGAGAAAAGGGAATGACGCTCGGCGCGATCGGCTCCCAGCCGCCGCGCTCGGGCGGCACCGCTCCGTCACCTCGCCACGGCACCTCGGTGGATGCTTTTCGCCCCGCATGGGCGAGTTGGATGCCGGGCACCGCGCCATGCTGCTTGATGAAGCGGGTGATCCGCGAGAATGCTGTCGCATGAGCCGCCGACCAGATTCCGCTGTCCTGCGGCGAGATTCGTCCCTCGGGCGAGACGGCCGTCGCCTCCACCATCACCATCCCGGCCCCGCCCACCGCCCGGCTGCCCAAGTGGACGAGATGCCAGTCCGTCGGCATCCCGTCGTCGCTGGAATACTGGCACATGGGCGAAACCCATGCGCGATTCCGAAAGCTCACCTCCCGCAGCTTAAACGAAGAAAACAGTTGACTCATCTTCATCCTTTCGTGCAGTCACGATAGGCGCAGAAGATGCTCGCATAAACATTATCGCGCCTCTTCGCTACTTGAAGATGTATCTCCTTCGTATCTTCTTTGCCGTGTTTGATCGCTGAACACCCGGATGCGACATCAATGGATGAAACTTCGAGCGTCCTGGATCGCCAGCGTGCTCATCCTGCTCGTAAGTGCGGTTCACCGCGCGGCTGCCGAAGACGTTCCCGTCACCGGTCGATCCGAACCGAAGCTGGTCGCGTTCGACAAGCTGATGCTCTCGTTCATCAAGGAGCACGACGTGCCCGGCGCGGTGCTCGCGATCGGGCGCAACGGCCGGATCGTCTACTCCCGTGGATTCGGGTATGCGAACCTCGAGACGCATCAGCCGATGGAGCCCGCGGCGTTGTTTCGCATCTGTAGCATCTCCAAACCGTTCACCGCAACCGCCGTCCTCCAGTTGCAAGAGCAAGGCAAGCTTCGGCTCGACGACCACCCATTTCAGATGCTCGGCCTCACGCCGCACTTGGAAAATGGCGGCGAGATGGACCCACGGCTCAATCAAATCACGATCCGCCAGCTTCTCCATCACACCGGCGGGTTCGATCGGGGCAAGTCGTTCGATCCGATGTTCAAACCGGTGAAGATCGCGCATGCCATGGGCGTGCAGCCGCCGGCGGGACCGCGTGAGATCGTCCGCTACATGATGGGCCGGCCGCTCGACTTCGATCCCGGGACGCGCGAAGTGTATTCCAACTTTGGATACTGCGTGCTGGGCCGGGTAATCGAGAAGGCATCGGGCCAGAACTACATCGATTATGTTGAGGACCACGAGCTGCACCCGCTGGGCATCCATCGCATGCGGCTCGGTCATTCGCTGGAGAAGGACGCGGCGCCCGGCGAGGTTCATTATTACCCGCTGGGCGATCCACAAATCAAAAGCATGTTCGGCGACGGCCGCGACCTGCCGATCTGCTACGGCGGCGAAGACATCGAAGCCCTCGACGCGCACGGCGGATGGATCGCCTCGGCCCCCGAGCTCGTCCGATTCGCTTCGGCTTTCGAGCGCCCCGATCGCTGCCCGATCCTGAGCGCCAAGTCGATTGCCGAAATGTTCGCCCGCCCCAAAGACACCGGCTACGACGCCGATCACAAGCCCAAGGCCGCCTACTACGCCGACGGCTGGGAGGTGCGCCCCGTCCGCGGCGGTAAGGCCAACACCTGGCACTCGGGATTACTGGATGGGGTTTCGACGCTGCTGGTTCGCCGATTCGACGGGCTCGTTTGGGCCGTCATGTTCAACCGGGATTACATTGAGGATGGACATCGGAACCTTGGCGGCCTGATCGATCCGCTGCTGCATCCGGTGGCGGATGGGATCGCGAGTTGGCCGGAGGGGCGGGAGTTTGAAGACGCTCAAACCCAGTGATCGGCACTGCGCGCGAATTGCTGTGGGATTGGTGCAATGGGGGTTGCGGGCAACGTCGCAACTCGATTGCGAGGCAGATTGCAATTCCGCGCGCCTCGATCCAGAATCCGCCGCATGGTGGAATATCGCGAAACACTTCGTGGACACGGGCACAAGGTCTTCTTGCGCGATCGTTTCCAATGTCGCTATTGCTGCTATCATCAAATGAACGAATTACGGCATGGCGCCTCTAATTGAAAACATCTCCCGCGAGCGGCCGACGGCTTTCTGTCGAAAGTGGAAGGTGCGCGAGCTTTCGGTCTTCGGCTCATTAGCGCGGCAGGACTTTCATTCAAATAGTGACGCGGACTTACTGGTGACATTTGAGTCGGATGCGCCTTGGAGCCTCTTTGATTTTGTGACCATGCGCGACGAGTTGGTTGAAATTGTTGGCCGCGATGTCGACTTAATCGAGGAGGACAGCTTGCGGAATCCTTTCCTTCGCCACGCAGTTCTTCGCGACAAACGGGTCATTTATGCCGCCTGATGACCGTGCTCATTGAACCTCTCATCCCGGCTCCGCCTGATTAGCTTCACGTTCAACACACCTCTCTCGCGGCAGTACATTTGAACGTCGCGATCTGCCCGGCGGTCACCGGGCGCGTCCTACCGTCGTTGGTGAATCAAGGATTATCCATGCCGTCTGTTCGCAAACTCGCCGCGTGCGGCGCGCTGTCGGTGTTGTCGCTTGCGGTGTTGTCGGCGGGGCCATCGGTGCCGGGGCCGATGCCGGACAAGCATCCGGTGCCGGACATGAGCATGCGGTCGCCACAGGACGAGGCGGCCGCGACGCGCCTTCAGCCGGGCTATCACCTCGAACTGGTCGCATCGGATCCGGATCTGATTTCGCCGGTGCTTTGCACATGGGACGGCGACGGGCGCATGTACGTCGCGGAGATGCGCAGCTACATGCTGGACATCAACGGATCGGATGAGCACCAGCACGACAGCCGGGTGTCGCGATGGGAGGATACGAAGGGGAACGGCACCTATGACAAGCACACCGTCTTTGCCGACAAGCTGATGCTGCCGCGGATGGTGCTGCCGCTGGACGATCGCATCCTCATTCGCGAGACGGACACAAAGGACATTTACAGTTATCGCGACACCAAAGGTATGGGCGTCGCCGACGAGAAGCAGCCGTTCTATATCGGCGGCCCAAGAAGCGGCAACCTCGAGCATCAGCCGTCCGGGCTGCTATGGGACATCGATAACTGGGTCTATCAAACCGCTGAGAACGAGCGATTCCGCTACCAGGACGGAAAGTTTGAGATGGGCAAGCTGCCCATGAGCAGCGGGCAGTGGGGCATCGCGATGGACGATACCGGCCGGCTGATCTTCGCCGAGGCCGGCGCCGAGCGCCCCGCACATGATTTCCAGGTCCCGCTTCAATATGGCCCGATCTCGTTCAAGGGCGAGGTGCCCACTGAGTTCAACCAAGTCTATCCGCTGCTGCGGCTCACCGACGTGCAGGGCGGCCCGATGCGGCTTTGGCCCGATGGCGGCTTGAATCACTTCACCGGATGCGCCGGGCCTTCGGTTTATCGCGGCGACGCGCTGCCGAAGGATTTATACGGCGACTATATCGTCCCCGAGCCGGTCGGGCGGTTGATCCGCCGGGCCAAAGTGCTGCACCAGGGCGGCGAGACGAGCTTCGTCAACGCTTACGACCATCAGGAGTGGATCGCGTCACTCGACCCGAACTTTCGGCCGGTCTGGACGGCCACCGGGCCGGACGGGTGCATGTATATCTGCGATATGTATCACGGGATCATCCAGGAGTCGGCCTGGACCAAGGAAGGCTCTTATCTCCGGCCGCAGATTCAGAAATACGGCCTCGATAAACACATCAACGGTGGGCGGATCTGGCGCGTGGTTTACGACGGCATGACTCCGCGGCATGAGAAGCCGCACATGCTCGAAGAAACGCCCGCCCAGCTTGTCGCGCACCTGTCCGATCCAAACGGCTGGTGGCGCGACACCGCCCAGAAGCTGATCGTCATCCGCGGTGATAAATCCGTCGTCCCTGCGCTCAAGCGACTGGCCACCAGTAGCGAAAACCCGATCGCCCGGCTGCATGCGCTGTGGACGCTGGACGGACTGGAATCGGCCGACGCGCCATTTCTGATCGAGAAGCTGAAAGACGCCGACGGGCGCGTGCGCGCCGCGGCGATCCGCATCGGCGAGCCGCTGATCGCTCAGAACGATGCGGCCTTTATGGCCGCCCTGACGCCGCTGACATCTGATCCCAGCCCGGACGTTGCCGATCAATTCTGCCTCTCCATCCTTTCCACCAAGAACCCGCAGGGAGACGGACTGGCCAAGGCGGCGGTCAATGCAAACGCGAAGAGCCCGGCGGTGGGGGAGTTGGTAAAGCAGTTGGGCGACCTGAAATCCGGCGCTCGTGCCGAGCGCCAGCGGATCGCCCAAATGCAGCGTAAGGACCCGAAGCTGGCGGCACTGTTCGTGCAGGGGCGCGAGTACTACGCGCAGGTTTGCATCGCGTGTCACGGGCCGGACGGCAACGGCACTCCCGCTCCCGAGCACAACGGCACCACGCTCGCGCCGCCGCTTAAAGGGTCCAAGCGACTGCAAGGCGACAAAGAGGTGGTCGTCCGCATCGTCATTCATGGCTTGGCGGGCGCCAACAACGGCAAGATGTATCCCGGCGAAATGGCCGGATTCCCGTGGGCGGACGATCAGTGGCTCTCCTCGATCCTGACCTATGCCCGCAACGAATGGGGCAACAAGGCCCCGATCATCACGCCGGCGGAAGTGGCCAGGGTCCGCAAGGATTCCGAGCACCAGCAGAAGCAATATACGACCGCGGAATTGCCGGGAGATAAGCTCCCAAGGACCACTCACTAGTTGCTATTCACCCGCACAGCCCTGGGCATGCCGAGCGGGTTTGCCAGATAGGTTTTCTGGCAGCCAGCACAGAGTTGGTACTGGAAAGTGCGATGAACGCCGTCCTGTAGTTCGTCGGCGGACATCGTTTGGATTTGTTGCATCAACTCGGCGAGAGTGCCGTTCAGGTTGGCGGACTCAATCTGCGCAGTCGTCATGGGCGGGAGGCGCGGATCGGCATAGACATCGATCTTCACGACGTAACCGGAGCCAGTCGGAACAGGCTTTTGGCAGAGGGCGCAGGCGGGCGCGTCGTGCATCTGTTCAGCTTATCGATGGCCGCCGCCACCACCTCCGTGGCCTCCGCCGCCCGAAAAGCCGCCGGCATGGAATCCACCGCCGTGGAATCCGCCTCCGAATCCACCGGATCGGACTGCGCCGCCGGAGAACCCGCTGGAACGCAAGCCACCCACGGACGCGCGGGCGGCGGAGCGTGATCCCAGAGTGGAGCGTGCGAATCCGCCTGAACTGTAGTTACCGATGCCCGAGCGACCGATGCCCGAGCCGTTGGCGACGCCGCCGTTGAATCCACGGCCCGCACCGCCGCGCAAGTTGCCATCGTGGCCGCCGTGACCATACCCATACCGCCCGTATCCATATCCGCCGTAGCCACCGTATCCGTAGCCCCATCCGGGTGAAACGTAAAAGCCCAGGCCAAAGTCGGGCCAGAGGCCACCATAGTACGAATAGGGGTCAGCGACTGTCGGGTAGTAATCACCGGAGTCCCCGTACACGGGGGCCGGCTGATAGTAGTTGTTGGTATACGTGGTGCCCGCGTCGTACGGGGGCTGCGGTTGAGGCGGGGCCGATTGGGGCTGCGGGGCGCCATAGATGGAATTGCCATTGACCGTCGGCGGCGCATAAGGCCCATTCGGCCATGCCGAGCCGGGAGCTTGTTGCGCTTGGGCGGGCTGTCCCTGCAGCTGATTTGCGGCGGCGCTCTGCACGGCTTGCAAGGTCGGTCCCGTCAACAGCGTTCGCGGCAGGGACATAAACACCTGACCGGCCAGCGCGTCCTCGAGGTGGAACAACTCATCGCTTGGGCCGGTCGCCTTGAGCGCCCCGATGGCCTTGCCGGTGGTTAGGTCGAGAACCTGGCCGCTGAGTCGGACTGCTTTGCCGATGTTCTGCGCCTGCCCGTAGACGACGATCGAAGCGCCGGCATCGCGGCCGGCCTTGAGCGCCTCATCCGAATCGGCGGCCGGGGTCGCGTTGGCGGGAGCCGAGACGCGCGTGGTCGTTCCCTGGGTCAGATCGGTCAGCAGATCCTGTTGCACGGCCTTGCCCACCCATGCGTCGCCGCCCCCGGACGGGGCCGTAAAGGGAAGCACCAAAATGGAACTGCGATCAGGCGGGACAGCCTGCCCCTTTAGCAGAGGAGATCCAAGGCTTGAGAGCCCGACGAGCACGGCAGCCGATAGCATTGGAAGGCGACGCATGTGAACTCCTTCAGAAAGAAGGCTCGATCAATCATCAATCATATGCTCATTAGACACGCGACGCTCGCAAAGGTCTGAAAAGGCAAACGGCATATGACGTTGGTTCATCGGCGCGGAGCGGCATGCGCCTCGTGGGCGCCGCCCTCAGTCGGATGACCCGATCCGCGGGCGCCGAAGCGGTCGGGAGAATAGAAACCGCCATATAAGGGCAAAAACGGGTCCGGATCATAGTCATAGGAAAACAGGTGCGCGTACGGGGCGGAAAACCGGTAGGGATACGACCCGGCATTGGGCGAATAAGGGGGCGACCCACCCGGCGGAAGCGGGAGCGCGTAGGGCGAGACAGGGCCGGCATAGCCTCCATCGATCGGCGCATTTGAAATGGCCGCGGTCGGCGTGGGCGCGTCGCCAGGCAAATAGATGATTTGCGGGTGAGCGCTTTGGCCCGTGCTCAGCAGCCCGCGAAGATTGAGCAACTGCTCCGGCAGCGCCGCCACCACCTGTGGCATTAAGGCATCCTCCAGGTGGAACAGGTTCTCGATCGGCCCGGACTGCTTCAATGTCCCCAGCGACTTTCCGCTGTTCACATCGAGCACCTGACCGGTCAGCCGGACTTCTTCGCCGTTGACTTGCACCTGCCCGAAGATCACGGCCCCCGCATTCATATTGCGGCCCTGCGCAAGCGCCGCATCGGCATTCGATGCCGGCGCAGCCGTCGGCGACGCGACGACGCGGCCGCGAAGATCCGCCGCAATCGCGTTCGCCAGATCCTGCTGGAGTTCCCGTCCGGCGTCTTTTAGTTTCACATCCGATGGAGGCGCAAATGGTAAGATTAGCACTGGCTTGGGTTCGCTAGCCGCCGAAGCTGTTTTCGGCACTGGCTGTGTCGCAGGCGGGCGCTCAGCCTGGACGAGCAATGAGAATAGGGCAATGACGCAGAAGCAGCAAATCGCACGACGCATGGCGTCTCCTTCGAGCAGCGCCTCCGACCCATTTCGATCTTAGGCCGGCATCGAGGAGGGTCCACCTGCAATCGTTGCACACACTGCTTCACCACGATCGCAAGTGACGTATGCGCCGATTCAGCGCGCCCACCCAAGCCAAGGGTAAGCGTTGCGTCGATCGCCAATCTTTGAATGCGTGAACTAACCTAGTGCTTCGTCATTTCTCGAATGAGGGATAGAGCCGCTGGAGCTTGGTGCGGGCATCGGCGGTGGTGAAGTGCCAATTGATTCGCGTGCAAGCTTCGTTTCGGTTCTTTTCCCAGGTGGCGATTTCTTGTTCCATCACGTCTTTGGTCGCGATCCTCCGGTTCAGGCATTGGCGTGACAAGACGCTCAACTCTGTTTCGGCCATGTTCAGCCAACTGCCATGCTTGGGCGTGTAGTGGATTTCCAATCGCGCTGCCAAAGCTCGTGCTGTTTCTGGATCGAAGGTTTCGTACAAGCTGGCGATGCCATGCGTGTCCAGGTTGTCCATTACCAAGATGACCTTGCCCGCTTGCGGATATATGGTCAGTAACAGCAAGCGAATGAACCGGGCCCAGTCCACTCGTGTGCGCCGGTCCGTGACACGCACCGTTCGCTTTCCCATCAGCGGTTCGACGGCCATGAACACGTTAGCGGTGCCGCGACGCTCGTATTCACTGTCGTACTTGGCGACCTGGCCGGGCTTTGCAGGCAGCGGCTCACGCACTTCGCCGATCAACTGTTTGCTGCACTCATCCATGCATACCACCGGCTGCTGTGGATCGTAGGGGCGGTGATACACGTCCAACACGTCTTCCATGGCGGCGACAAAGTCGGCGGACGATCCTTCCGGCAAGCACCAACCTTTCTTCAACCAAGGCTTAAGTTCGTTTTTTTGAGCGTGCGCCGCACGGTCTCGTGGGACAACGACTCCACGTATCCCAAGCCCACCATGCGGTCACCCAATAATCGCAAAGTCCAGCGCGACCGTCCCGCCGGAGGCGCTCCACACGTCAAGGCGATCAAATGCGCCTCGGTTCGGCCGTCCATTTTCCTTTCGTAGACGCGCGTGCTGGGCTTGGGTTGCAGGACCGCTTCCAAACCCTCCTCCACAAACTGCTTGCGAATTCGCTCCACCGTGGCACGGCCGCAACCCAACGCTTCAACGATCTCCGGATCGGCTTTCCCTGGTCCATCCTCCGACTGATTGGCCAGCAAAAGCGCTCGCGCCCGCATTAACTTCCGCGCTGCCGCCTTACCCACAGACACCAGCTTCTGCAAATCCTCACGCTCCTCAATCGTTAGCGTCACTCGATATCGTTTCTCCATGACACCCTCCTTGGCAACATGGCCTTCCATAAATCCACGCCAGGAGGATAACATCCATCAGCTGATCAATGACAGAGTACCAGCTACCACACGCAAGAGGACTTCCGAATGTCAAAGGCGCTAAGGGTTTTGATTACAGGCGCGGCACGCGGCATAGGAATGGCAACGGCGCAGGTACTTGCCAACCGACGGCATTGGGTCGTCGCCACCGACATATCCGCGTTGAGTGGATCGGAAGGCATCCAGGCACGTGTGCTCGATGTCACCAGCGATGACTCCGTGGCGCGATGCCTTAAAGAGGTTGGTCCGCTCGATGCAATCGTCAACAACGCCGGCATCTTTGGACAAGGGCCGGTGGAAAGCTATCCACTCGATCGTATCCGGCAGATGTTCGAGACAAACACGCTCGGCGCGTTGCGCATAATCCAGGCGGTCTTGCCCGGCTGGCGACAGCGGGGTTCC
>Ga0182024_10003951_pt1 | contig 34651 bp, 32 predicted proteins | sample P32metaG_FD_120480 | JGI IMG/M metagenome (GOLD analysis project Ga0182024, IMG submission 120480) | Permafrost microbial communities from Stordalen Mire, Sweden - P3-2 metaG (Illumina Assembly) | ecosystem: Environmental > Terrestrial > Soil > Wetlands > Permafrost | place: Sweden: Stordalen...
AAGGTGCCCGGAAACCTCTTGCTGAGCCGTTCCAATACGGCCAATTGCTTGGGGGGCGAAGCGGTCAAGTCCCACAAACGTATTTCGGCCCTATCATCCACACTGGCCAGGCGCGTGCTGTCCCGGCTAACGGCCATGAACTCAAGGTTGGCCTTCGCAAACAATGCCGACAAGCCCGGCTCCAATTTTGCCTTGGCGCACTTGAGCTGAGAGCGTTCCGTCAATTTGCCGGATTGCCAATCCCAGACCCGGATGATTTCGTCACGCGAGCTGGACAGAAGCTTGCCATCCTGAGTGAATGTCAAACCGACCAGTGCGCCGCCCGGCACGTCCCACTGGCGGCGCGGTTCTCCGGTCGCCGCGTCCCATAAATGAAGCTGGCCTCCTAAGTCTCCCGTCAGCAGACTTTTGCCGTCCGGAGTGAACACGGTGGATCGAACATTGTGCTTATGGCCTTTCAGTTCAGGAACCAATTTTGGTGGGTCTTTGCTCAGGTCCCATACAAACGGGATTTTGCCCTCGTCGTGGAAAGCTCCGTTGGCTCCCGCGAGTCGTTGACCATCCGGCGAGAAGCACAGCGCGATCACTTCGGAGAGCTCGCCCGTTTCTATCGTCGCCCGCAGTTTGCGGGTAGGAAAGTCCCAGAGCTTTACTTCTCCCGGGAAACCACGTTTCCTATCGGCAATCGTGGAAGCCGATGCCAGCACTTTGCCGTCACGCGAAAACGCCAGATTGTAGATATGCCACGAGTGGGCTTGAAACTCGGCCACTTGACGCAACGTTCGGCTGTCCCAGATGCCTATGACACCTCTATTGTCACTGCAAACAAGGTGCTTGCCGTCTGGACTGTGAACCAGATACGTCAAAGCGCCCCAGTGTCGGCCACGATTGCTCCCTAGCATGGCGACGAGCTCTTTGGGCTGTCCTATGATTCGTTCCTCGATTGGAATGACCGCGTCGTCCAGCTGATCGAAGGGAGAATTACCCTGGCCACGGGCGACAGTCTGGCAACATGTCAGGAAGAGGAGAAAGGAAAGTGGATGAACAATCCGGTGCATGGTCGCCCTCCTACTAAATTCTTCGCAATTGCTTGGTCATGGCGAGCGAATCCACCGAGCGGTGCAAGGAAGGCGCAGCTCATTATTCGTGAAGCTGCGCCCTGTGCACTCTCCCAGCACCTCACGCTTCCTTGCGCCTTGGCGTTTTTGCGAGACATCACTTCGCGCTAATCTGCGTGATGCGCGCCGCGTTGTTCGTCTCATGTCCCGTGATCAGCGCCTTGCCGTCAGGTGAGAACGCGACGCAGTACGTCACCGTCCTGGGCAATTGCTTGGAGAAGACCTCCTTGCCCGAGGCGATGTCGTAGACGCGCAGGCTGCCGCCGTAGCCGCTGGTGGCGACGTTCTTGCCGTCACGCGACATGGCCAGGCCGAACAGCGTGTCCGGAGTTGGGCCGATCTTCTTGATCTCCTTGCCGTCGGCGACGTTGAAGAAGTGAACCTGCTTGTCGAAGCCGACGGTGATGATCTGGTTGTTGTCCGGCGTGAAGAGCACGCCGGTGACGCCGTCGGGAATGCGGGTGTCGATCTTCGGCGGGTCTTTTTTCTTCTCGTCCTTTTTCTTCTCGTCCTTCTTTTTGTCGTCCTTCTTCTCTTCCTTCTTGGGCTCTTCCTTCTTTACTTCCTCGGGCGGCGGCGGCGGGTTGGTGTCGATGGTCTTGATTTCCTTTTGGCCCTTCACGTCCCACAGCTTGACCAGGCCGTCGTTGCCACAGCTGGCGAGGATCGAACTGTCGCTGTTGAAGGCGACGCCGTAGACCGACGACTTGTGATCGCCGAGTTTCTTGATTTCCTTGCCGTCGGCGGGGTTCCACAGGCGAACGGTCTTGTCGGCGCTGCCCGAGGCGAGAATCTGGCCGTCCTTGGAGAAGGCCAGGGCATCGACGACGCTGGTGCTGCCCTTGAGTTCACGCAGGAACATGCCGTCGGCAGGGTTCCAGAGGCGAATGGTGTTGTCCTGCCCGGCGGTGGCGATGATGTTGCCGGCGGGGTTGAAAACGACGCTGTAGACGGGAGCGGTGTGCCCCTTGAGCGTTTGCAGCTCCTTGCCGCTGGCGTAGTCCCAAATCTTGACGGTGTTGTCGAAGCTGGCCGTCGCCAGCAGTTTGCCGTCCGGGCTGAAGGCGACCGCGTGCACCAGGCCGGTGTGTCCCGTCAGTTCCGCGGGCATCTGGGCGAGAGCCGGGCCGCAAGTTGTCAGCATGCAGGCGATAAGCCAAACGTACTTCTTCATGTTCATGATGTCCCCCTTGTTGCAGTTCATGTTTCACTCACCATCGCTCCACTGCTAGTCTATGGCGGGCGAGGAAATCGGCACACTCATGTTGCGTGAAAACGCCCAGTGTGGTACCGACCGCCCGCACGCAACTGGCGCCGAGGGCGCTGGCGACGCGCAGGCAATCCTCCGGCCCGAGGTTGTGGAGCAGGCCATAGATAAAGCCGGCGTCGAAGGCGTCGCCGCCGCCCGAGCCGTCCACGAACGGCATCGGATACACGCCTGCCTTGAGCCGGCAGTCCTTGCTGAGCAGCACCGCTCCCTCGCCGCCGCGGGTGATGACCACGGTGCCGGCGCCAAGCATGTGAAACAACTCCGCTTGCCGAAACGGGTCCTTCTCGCCGCAGATCAGCTCCGCTTCGTGATCGTTCGGCAAGAACACATCCACGAACGGCAGCAGTTTATCGAAACGCTCCAGATAGTTGGGCAACGGCCGCGGAATGACCACGTCCAGCACGGTGGTGATGCCCTGGGCCCGAGCCGCGCGGAAGACCGGCACTACTTCATCCTGGGTCAGGGACGGCATCAGCTGGTAGCCGCCGAGGTACAGTACCCTGCATCCCGCCGGCAGAGGCACAGGCATGTCGCCGCCGCGAAAGTCATTGTTCGTCCCGAAATTGTGAATGAATCGGCGATCCTCGTTCTGAACGTTGACCACGAGCGTCTGGCTGGTGTCGGCGTCCGGACTGACGCGCAGGGCGGAGACATCGACGCCGCTGGAGCGCAGCATGTCCGCGACGACCCGGCCAAAGACGTCGTCGCCGACCCGACCGACCACGGCGGCGCTAACGCCCATCTTGACCAGATCGACCGCCGCGTTGGCCGCACAGCCGCCGATGGTCAGGATCATTTTTTCCGTGGTGACCAGTTCGCCGGCTTTGGGCAAGTGCGAGATCGGGGCGCACAGGTGGTCCGCCACGACAATGCCGGCACAGAGAACCTCGGGGAGAGATGTCATACGCGGTTTGCTCAGGTAGGCTTATCAAGGTTCCACATGCTCATCATACACTTCCAGCGCCCATTGCCGCAACAGTTGAGGCGAATGCTGCTTGCTCTGGGAGGTGAGCCAACGGCCATAACAATCCAGCACGCGATCATGGCAACTCGCCCGGCCCCAGGGAAAATGGCCGTAGTAGATGCTCAGTTGGTGTTTCGCTTGCGGCAGCGTGGCCTCGGTTCGCAGCAGCAGGAACAGGGCCGCCGCCAGGCCGGTGCGATCGCTGCCGGAATGGCAATGGATGAGAAAGGGGCCGGGGTCGTCGGCCAATGACCTGACGAGCAAGCGAAACTCCTCCCGCTCCGGCGGCGTGAAGGACCAGAGGCCGACGTGCACCAGCTTCACGCCGAGAGCCCGGGCCGTGCGAATTTCAATCGGATACCAGGGTTCTTCTTCCTCATCGTCTTGCAAGCCGCGCAGATTGATGACGGTGCGAATGCCATGCCGGCGCACGATACGCGTCAAATTGCCGGCACTGGGTTGCGCGCTGCGATAGCATTGGCCCTCAGCGACAGCATGGAAGTTGCCGCCGAACACAATGTCGTAGGCTCGCCAGCCGACGATCAGCAGCACGGCGAGCAAAGCCCAGCGAAGCACGCGTCCCGGCCAACGCGCGCATCGAGCCCTCGCAATGGCCGGCGACGCGGTGGACTTGTCGTGCTCCATGGATGAGGCTCGATTGGACGATGCCCGTGGGTCAGGATTCCGATCCTGACCGCTCCGATCGAACGGTCAGGATCGGAATCCTGACCTGCAGACTAAAAATTGCCGCTGCTCATTTTCTTGGTCGTCCCGCGATAACCTCGCGCCACCGTGACCAGCCAGCGGCTTATCGGCTCGCCACGCTGATAATGCATCACCATCTTCAGTTCGCCGATTTGCTCGAACGATTCCCACAAAGGTTCGACCGACTCGACCACCAGGATGAAGGTGCGGCCGCGAAACGCCTCAGGGTCGGCGAGCGGATTGGGATGCCACAGATCGTACTGGCTATGGCGATCGCCGAAAACCGGGCCGAACGAATAGACCGTGGGGTGTCCCTGGCAATAAAAGCCGATCGCGCCCGGCATCGTCCAGCGATCGGCGGCGATCACCGGCTCGACGCCCTCTTGCTTCAGCTCGTCGCGAATCCGATCCACCTCGGCGGCCAGGGTGCGCCAGCCGCGCAACCGACTCGTCGGGTCCAGCCTGCGCATCGGCACAATGTTCTCAGTCGTCGGCGATCCGCTGATTCTCGACAGCAGCGGATAAATGAGGGAGAAGTCGTGCATCAGCAGCGTCAAGCCGAACCCCAGGCCGACGATCAGCGTCAGGCCAATCCGGGCCTCGCGCCTGCGCCGTGGGCGTGGATCCATGATGCGCTGGGCCACCCAGCCGCCCGCCAGCACCAGGCCCGACAGGTACGCGGTTACGGGCCAATTGAGTTCGCCGCCGCCGTTCTTCAGGCTGAACGCCATGAAGAAGAAAAACGTCGGCGCCGACATCCACCAGAGATAGCGCAGTTCGTCACAATTCGGCGAATCTTCGGAACGACCGGCAGCGGACGAGGCACTTCGCCATGGTCGGTAGATCCACATTCCGGCGCACCAGACCGCGAACCAGTAGCCGAGCAGCGTGACAAATTGCATCGCGATGTAGTTGAACGGGCCCAACAGGTGGATAGGTTGCTTCGCGCCGGTATGGCCCAGAAGATGCTTCAAGGTCACCCAGTCGTTTTGATAGTTCCACACCAGGATCGGCACACTTCCCAGCGCGCCGACGAACGCCATGACCCAGAAGCCGGGCCGACATAGATGCCGCCGCCAACCGGGAGTGAAGTAAAGGAACAGCATCAGCGACGGCACCCACAGGACCATCGTCTGCTTGGCGAGCAGGCCCAGCGCGATCATCAGTCCCGCGGCCGGCCAGGCCCAGCGCCGCTCGCGGAACAGGGCCAGGTAGCCGAACACGAGCGCCCAGCTCCAGCAGCAAATATAGGGGGCGTCGATGGTCATCATCAGCGATGCGGCCGCGACCGGTGGCATGACCGCCGCCAGCGCGACGACGCAGAGGGCCAGCACTTCGCGCCGATAAACCAGGGTGGTGAGCACGTACAGACTGCACAGCAGCAGGCCGCCGCACAGCACCGCGGGCAGCCGCACCGAGAGCATGGCATTGCCGGTCATCGCCTGTGACCATGATTCGGTCAGATAGCAACTGCCGCCGATCAGGTAGGCGACGAGCGGGCCCTTGCTGTAGTAGCTCCAATCGGGATGCCGCGACCAGTCCCAGTAATGACTCTCATCCTGCACCAGATCGAGGGCACCGGGCCAGGTGAGGTAGGCGATGCGCAGGCCGCCGGAAACCAGGATAATGAGAGCGGCGAGGAAACGGAGGAGTTGGACGCGTGAAGCGAAAGGGACAGGCGGGGATTCGAGCGCAACTTCGTCGGCGGTGATGGTGGACACGTCCGTGCATCCTTTCGTGGGACAGGCAGCCTTGCCTGTTCATTCCACGCCGCGGGGTGAGGTACTCCGAACCCCGCGGGTCAGCCGTGCAGGATCATGATCCCGGCACCTTGACCCGCGGGGTTCGGAGTACCTCACCCCGCGGCGTGCTATGCGTTCACATCACCAACCAGCTTGAGCAGCCCCTCATGCGTCAAGGCGAACGCAACCTGCTCGCGCTTCGGCAGGTTCCCCGCGGCGTCGGCGACGCCAGCAACTTGATAACGGCGAACCAACGCCGACGTCGTGCCATCGAGAATCACCTCGAAATAGCTCACGCCGTCCTTCGGCTCGCCCGAAACCACCCCGCGCAGCATGGCCTGGTTGCGCTCGGTATCGACCTCGAGCACCTTGAGCGGCTCCAGCAAATAGGTGACGCGCGCAGCGATCCGCTCGGCCCATTGCCGCATCGTTTGACCTGCGGGGGCGGGCCGGCGAACGCGCATCTCCCAGACGAGAGAACTCAGTCCATCGCGCTGCTTGATGGCCAAGGTGACCGCCGAGCCGGATTCCGGATCGGCGACCTGCAGATCGTGACGATTGGCACAGGGCTTTTCGTCACTTAGTTTTTGCCGGAGCTTGCTTACGAGGGTCATCGCTGTCTCCAAGATTCTTCATGGTGTGGGCCGAGCCGTCGAAGCTGAGCAGGCTCGGCTGATTCTCCACCACGGTTTGCAAATGGGTCGGCCGATTCCAGATGGCCTGAATGTTGGCCAGGGTGTCGGCGGCGCGATCCATCTTAAGATCGATCCCGTTGTGCTCGTGTCTTAACAGCAGCTCGCCGCGATTGCGGAAGTTGCCGTCCACCACGTAGATCCATGGTTTACCAAAATTCGTCAGGCTGAACAACAGCCTCTGTTTAATCTTAGCAAACTCTCGCGACTCAATGACGTAATTTCCACCCTGTTCGTTGAAATTAAATGAAAAAATCTTATGTTCCTGGCAGAATTCCGGGGTCAGGAAGGTATCGATGAAGGTAATATCGTTATGGACCCGCCGAACCTCGAAGATTTTTTGCTTGCCGAGGCCCAGTTTCGTATCCCAGACGCGCCGCTTTTCCAGGTCGTCGCAATCTTCGTATTCCTTGCCGAATCGCCCCTTGTTCCAGCGCATTTCGATATCGCGAAAGAGCTCGATGCCGAGTTTGTACGGATTGAGCCGGCCACGCGAGGTCGCCATGGTGCCGGAGTGATGATCGGCATAATCGATACATTCCCACGGCTCCAGGGCCCGTTCGGTCATGATGGTAGAATGCCAAAAGCTGGCCCAGCCTTCGTTCATGATCTTCGTCTGCCCCTGCGGGGCGAAATAATACGCCTCATCGCGAATGATCGACAGGATGTCGCGCTGCCAGGGCTTCAAGGGGGCATGTTCGATCAGGAACAGAAGTACATCCTTTTCCGGATGGCTCGGGAACGTTTTCGCGATGTCCTTGATGTGCTGGCGTTGTTCTTCCTCCTCGGCCTTGAGCTTGGCGGGCGGGTTGATGTAGTCCTCCATGTAGTCCTTACTCTTGAAGCGCGTCAGCTTCGGGCCTTCCTCCTCGTGCTCCTTGAAATCGTAGCGGGACACTTCCTCGCGCCGGCGAATGGCCGTCGAATGGATGTCGATCAGATCGTCGATCGACATGCAGCGATCGATGAAGCTTTCGACCTCGTCCTCGCCGTGCTTCTCGGCATAACGGCGGACGCGAACGCCGTGATTGGCCATTTCGTCCATCATCTTGCGATTGGTGTGGCTGAAATAGGCGTTGTTCTTGAAGAAATCGCAGTGGCCGTAGACGTGGGCCATGACCAGCTTCTGATCGACGACGTGATTGCAGCGCATCAGGTAGGCGTAGCACGGATCATTGTTGATGACCATCTCGTAGATCTTCGAGAGGCCATAGGCGTAGCCCTTGTGCAGCTCTTCATACTGCATGCCGTAGGACCAGTGGGGATAGCGCGTCGGGAAGCCGCCGTAGGACGCGATCTCGTTGAGGTCCTCGGCTTCGACGACCTCGAAAATGGTGTCATAGAAATCGAGGCCGTAGGAACGGGCGTGGTTCTCGATTTCTTCCTTGAGGGCCCTGAGGTCGGGCGGGAGTCGGGTGTCGTAGGGAATGCCCATGATTGGTTAACCTCGTGTTCGATTGCGAGAACGATTCTTACCGCGGCACAATCTGTCGCCTACCCTGTACCAATTCTATCACGTTCGCGCGGCGGTCGGCATCGGGAATTTCCGATCGCACTTCTCCATCGGGGGGGCCGACTTGCCCTGAAACCCGTGCCTGGCCGCTTGCGGGAGTTCCAGGAACCACATGCCACGGCCCCACGCCGCGCGGGTGAGGTACTCCGAACCCCGCGGGTCAGTGGTGCAGGATCATGATCCCGTTTCGTTGACCCGCGGGGTTCGGAGTACCTCACCCGCGCGGCGTGGAAGCACTGCAGCCGCTAAAATTGCACCTCCAGGAAATAGAGCGGCATGCTCGCCTTTTTCGGCAGATACACGCCGTCAACGCGCAGGGACTTCTTCAGTTCCACGGCATCGAATCGATACGCGTCGTCTCGGGGCGCGGTCTCGCCGAGCAGTTCCCACATCGTTTCCGGTAGCTGCTTGAAGAGCTGGCAGAAGAAGGAATCCGTTTCCATTCTCGTCCGTCCATGGAATCGATGCTATTTCGCGAAAACCCGAAGTTCCTTGCCGGTGGCGAGGTCCCACAAGCGAGCCGTGCCGTCGGCACTGCCGGTGGCGAGGAGCTTGCTGTCGGCGGAAACGGCGAGCGCCTGGATCGTCCCGGAATACCCTTGGAGGATAGCCAATTGCCGGCCCGTCGCCGCATCCCACAGACGTGCGCCCTTGTCCACGCCGCCGATCAGCAATTTGTTGTCCTTGGTCAACACCAGACAGTTGATCGAAGTTGCATCGTCAACTTCGAAATTGCGCATCGATTCGCCAGACGCGACTTCCATGGTACGCAAGAACTTTTTCTTGGTATCATCCGCTCGCCCCGAGTCCCGATATCCGTAGATGGCCAACCTCGTTCCGTCGTCGCTCACCGCCATGGCGGAGTTCACTTGAGATCCTGTTACCACGGCAGGTGCGTCCTTCGCCGCGAAAGGCAATGCGTCGTTCCATAGCCCTCGTTCGACGCCAAGTTGAAAGAGTTCCTTCGTCTTGGCCAAATTCCAGAGCTGAGCACCGGCCACAAGAGTATTGCCGTCTGCGCTGAGGGCCACCCCACCGACAGCCGACACGTTCGCCGTCAAGACATGTTTTTTCCGGGCTGCATCCCAAAGTTGAGTTGTCGATTTGCTGCCGGTTACGAGCCATTTCGCGTCCTTGCTAATGGCAAGACTCCAGACCCCATAATCCGGTCGCTGGTCCCATAGTCCCCGTCGGTGGGCATCTCCGGTCGCATCGAAACGACGAACTGACTTCCACTCTGTTGTATCCCAAAACTCGACCACACCGTCGCCATGGCACGTCACCAGAAAATTGCCCTCACGCGAAAACGCAATGGCGTCGATGTGTCGCTGAAGCCGAATGCCATTGCCGCCAAATCTAGATAGGGGCATGAACCACGTATATCCCGGTATCTCACGAACCAACTTGCCACTTGCGGTGTCCCAGAGCGAGACGATGCTGGTCCTTTTGGCGATGGCCAAAAGTTTGCCGTCGGGACTCAGGGAGACGGAAGTGACGGGATGCACGAGGGCGGTAGAACCGTTTGCAGGTTTCGCCGGCGCCGATTCCTGGGCATTGACACCGAAAGCAAAGAATACTGATGTCAGCAAGACAGAAGTGAACAAACCTTGCATGATTTCCTCCATGAAATTCGGTTCGTGGCTATGGCCATAGATTATTCCACCTCGTATTCCATTTCAAGAACTTCCTTCCAGGTCAGCTTGGCGACCGTCGATTCCTGGCCCATCTCATCTTCCGCATCGGCCTTGGCCCGCGCAAAGCAATTTGGCCACATGGCTTCGATGACCTGGCGGGTCAAGCTGGGGGTGTCTTCCTGGCTCTCGGCGATTTCGCAGCGGGCATTGCGAATCGTTTGCCGCCAGCTTCGGGAACGTTTTTCCGGCTGGGATTTCCACTTGATGACGTGAACCATCAGCCGGATCAGCTGGCTCTTCAGGGCGCGTTTTTCTGATCGAGACAAGGCGTCGATTAACTCCTGAATACCTGCGGAGGCCTCGGGAACATCCCCATTCTGCAGAGCCTGTTCCACGGCTACCGCGGTTTGGTAGTGAGACGTCGCTGAAAGTTCTTGCCAGTTCATGGTTGTCCTGTTCTTGATGAAACTCGCCTGCGGCACATTTCAAGCGTCATTTCCCTGTGCCCAAAAACTCCTTGATCGACTTGATGATCGCCTCCCGATCCGGAATCCGGCTGGCCACCACGTTCGTCTTGTCCGCCAGCATCTCGCGGACATACTCATAAAACTCGCCGGAGCCGTACGGGCTTTCGACCTGGCCGTAGCCGAACAGGTTGACCTTGGGCAGCAGCCGGTCGTTCAGGATCTCGATGCACTTGGGAATGTCGTCGCCCCAGTTGTCGCCGTCGGAGAAGTGGAAGATGTACAGGTTCCACTGGTCGGGCGGAAAGCGGGCCGAGATGATCTTGTCGGCCAACTCGTAGGCGGAGCTGATCTTGGTGCCGCCCGATTCGCGCGTGTGGTAGAAGGTGTGCTCGTCCACTTCCTGGGCGACGGCGTCGTGGATGATGTACACCGTCTGCAGGCCCGGGTAATGCGACTTGAGCCAGGCGTCGATCCAGAACGCCTCGATGCGGACGATCTCCTTCTGCTCGTCGGTCATCGAGCCCGAGACGTCCATGATATAGATGATGCAGGCCACGCTCTCCGGCTTCGGGATTTCCTTCCAGCTGCGGTAGAGCTTGTCCTCGCGGATCGGCACCACCAAAGGCTGCTCCGGATCGTAGACGCCCGAGGAGATTTGCCGTTTGAGGGCCTTTTTGAAGGTGCGCTTGAAGTGGCGCAGCGACTCGGGCCCGGCCTGGCGAATGCCGGTGTACTTGTCCTTGGTGGCGACGATGTTCTTCTTGCCCTTCGGCTCGATTCTCGGCAGCGACAGTTCTTCGCCGAGAATCTGGGCGAGTTCCTCCATGGTCATTTCGACTTCGAGGATATGGCCGCCGGGTTGATCGCCGGCCTTGCCTTCGCCTTCGCCTTGCGGAGCGGTGAGCGGCTGGCCCGGATCGCCGTCGCCCTGGCCAGTGCCGCCGGAGCCTTTTTGGCCATAGCGGAATTGCGGCACGTCGATCTGCGGCAGCGGAATGCTGACCAGATCGCGGCCCTTTTTGCCGATCATCTCGCCGCGCGTGATGTACTTGCCAAGGTTGTTTTTGACCTTGCCGCGGACGATCTTGCGGAAACGTTGATGATCGCGTTCGATTTTTTGGGACATGGCTTACCTCAATCTTCCCAGAGAATACGCTCCAGGGGTTCGTGGATTCTTTGGCCCTCGCGCAATTGCGGATAGAGTTCCAGGAAGGCGAACTCGGCGTTGAACGCAATATCACTTTGGGTCAGCTTTTCCGCAATGGATTCGTTGCCGATAAGCTCGCTCACTGCAATTGTACGTTCGAAATGATTGGGCGTGTCCGGATAAGCAATAATGGTTATGATGCCGCCAGCGAGTCGTGCCCGCAGCCAACCTTTGTTGATCATGAACGTCGCCCATTCCGCATCAACGCGTTCTCTTTCCTTGACAACGACTTTTTCAAGCGCTTTGAGCACCTTCGCGGGAATGCCTGGTTCAGGCTCGAAGACTCGCCGGCCCTGCTTTTCGAGCCACACTTTATAGTGCAGGTCCCGAGGCTCTCGATCCACAGTTTGCACGTGCATCCGTGGGTCCTCGCGTGAGAACCAGCCCCAGTTATAGGTTGGCGGCACGTTACGAATGATGACGGCCATGTCTTGCTTGGGCCTCTTTGCCTTGACCGTGCCCGCAGGTCGCGCATGTTTCGTCTTTTCCATGATTACTACTCTCGGATTGCCACGTCGTTCTTCGCGAATTCTGCCGGGGAGGGCATCCCAACATCGGCAATGTGCTCCTCCCGGCGAGGCTTCATGTACAAAATAAAGTTCCAGATCGCGCGTTTCTGTCATTCCGTCCACAGCAATCTCGATAGGCGCACGTCGTAAGCCTGCTCCTCGGGGCGATTGGTCCACAATCGCAGGGCCGCCATTTCACGGTTCAGTTCAATGATGTCCGGCGCCAGCGTGGCCAGCAGCTTCGGATTGAGCCATTCGGTCAGGTCGATCTCGCGAACAAACTTGTTCGGCGTATTCGGATAGGCGACCAGCGTCAGCTTGGGCAGCGCGATGTGCAGGACGAGCCAATCGTTGTCGAGCATGAACCTGACCCAGTTGTCGGCGACGAGTTCTCTTTTTTCCACAAGAGCTTGACGAAGGGCCTTCAGTACCTTGGCCGGAACTTTGCCAACCGGGTCGGGCGGGACGTTGCGGATAATCGCGGGCATCTTCGACCTTGGCTTCCCTTCCGGCAGTTGGCCTGTCTTTTGTGCGGTTGTCGTTGTCATCGCTTGCCTCGCCTTATTCCAAAAAATCAATCCCACCAAATGCGCACGAGGGACATGGAAGCCTCTCCAGGTCAATTCTTCAGAGCTTTCACAAACTCTGCTATGGTCAAGCCGGCAGACCGGATCAAGCTGCGCAATGTACCTTTGGCAACTGGGTTGTGATTGGGCACAGACAAACTCGCCACGTGTCCGTCCTGGACCATGACAATATGGCTGGAAGTTTGCCGGGCGATTTGCCAGCCGAGTCTTTGGAAAGCCTTGACGACCTTACGACAGCCGATGGAAGGAAACTTGTCCATCAGGCGGTCACCTCGACCTGGCAAGTTTCGACCGTCAGCGGCATCCCTCGCTCAGCCCGAACCTCCAGACAGAGCTTGATGGCCTCCTCGATGTTCCGCAGTGCCTCTTTCCTGTTTTGGCCCTGGCTAACACAGCCAGGAATAGCCGGGCATTCGGCCACCCAGACGCCGTCCTCATCGCGGTCGATAGTTACCTGAAACTTCATGGGCCACCTTTCCTGCGGGTTCAATCAATTCGTTTGCTCCGACACCAAAGCTTCCGCACTCAACCATAGATCCTTCTCCGTTCAACCTCACGTCGCTGATGGTCCACCGGGCCTTCGGAGTACCTCAGACCCGGCCACCCGTCCACTGTCTCAGTTGAGTCCGCAAGGGTTTCCTTACTTCTCAATGAGCACGTCCATCTTGGTGTAGGCTCCTGAACCCCAGGCTGGGGCGATTCATCTTCACGGGCGCACCTCCACTCTTCCTCAAGCTCGCTGCAATTCTCGATCTTGCCAATGATCTTTCGTGCTTTGCATCGCCGGAATCAAGATCGAGTCCACTTCGGACCGATCCTTGCCGCCAAGCCATTCCCTAAGCGGCAAGACGCTGCGCAACGAAAGGTCGAACGCTGCCCGGAAATAGACCAGAACGGGCAATAGCGATTTATCTTCATCCAGGCCGAGCCGCGCCAAGAGAGCCCGCACGAGCTCGGGAACGTCAGCCCCCCGTGTCGCCAGTACGCGAAGCTCATGAACGATTTCGGCGTTTACTTCGCCTTGTTCAAATCCATTAATCATTTTCCGTTTCTTTCACAATCAGAACATCGATCTTGGTGTACTTGCCGGGCGAACCTTCAGGCTCACCAGCTTCGGCAACGTTACGATGCCCAGCACCTTCGATCGGAATAATCGCAAGAAATGCCCTGAGGCCGAAGCAGAATAGTCGTCGAACAGCGAGCCCTAGGCCTCGGCGCCCACATGGTTTTCTCATCAATCGCTCTCCGTAAAGAACCTTGTTCCAAGTCGAATTTCCTCGTCGGCAAGATTACCGGATTTCGCCCCCTCTTACTTCTTCGCATGCCCCCTCGCAAAAATACTGGCCACGAAGCTAAGCACGTCCGTCGAGCACACCTCGCAATAGCCATAATTGCGAATGAGCCGGCTCTTGACGACGTCGATCTTCTCCTGCGTCGCCTTATCGACCACGCTCGACACCAGCGTCGTCAGTTTGATCGTATCCTTCTGGTCCTCGAACAGCTTCAGCTCCAGGGCCTTCTGCAAGCGTTCGTTCGTCTTGTAGTCAAACTTCTTGCCGTCGATGGCCAGGGCGCCGATGTAGTTCATGATTTCCCGCCGGAAATCGTCCTTGCGGCCCTCCGGAATGTCGATCTTCTCCTCGACCGAGCGCATCAGGCGTTCGTCGGGTTCTTCGAAGTTGCCGGTGTAGCGATTGCGCACCTTTTCGCGCTGCGTGTACGCCTTGACGTTGTCGATGTAGTTCGAGCACAGCCGCATCAGGGCATCCTCGTCGGCGGCGATGGCCCGCTGCACTTCGTTCTTGACGATGTCCTCGTACTCCTCGCGCACCACCGACAGCAGTTCCTTGTACTGCTGCAACTGATCCTGATTGGTGATGAGCGAATGGTGCCGCAAACCCGCTTCCAGTTCGTGCAATACCATGAACGGGTTGACGCAGCCCTCTTCGGGGTGGGCGACCAGGGCGTTCGAGATCTTGTCCTGGATATAGCGCGGGCTGATGCCGGTCATGCCCTCGGCCAAGGCTTCGCGCTTCAGCTCGACCACGTTGTCCTCGGTGAAGCCCGGCAGCGTCTTGCCGTTGTACAGCTTCAGCTTCTGCAGCAGTGTCAGGTTGGCGTGCTTGGGCGGCGTCAGCCGGGTGAGCACGGCCCACATCGCCGCGATCTCGATCGTGTGCGGAGCAATGTGCTTGCCCTTCACCCGTTCGGGGTTGAAGTCCTTCTCGTAAATCTTGATCTCGTCCTTGAGGCGAGTGACGTACGGAATGTCGATCTTCACCGTGCGATCGCGCAGAGCTTCCATGAACTCATTGTTCTGCAAGCGGCGATACTCGGGTTCGTTGGTGTGCCCCAGGATCACCTCGTCGATATCAGTCTGGGCGAACTTCTTCGGCTTGATCTTGTGCTCCTGCGACGCCCCCAGCAAATCGTAAAGGAAGGCCACGTCCAGCTTGAGCACTTCGATGAACTCGACCAGACCGCGATTGGCGATGTTGAGTTCGCCGTCGAAGTTGAAGGCGCGGGGATCGCTGTCGCTGCCGTACTCGGCGATCTTGCGATAGTTGATGTCGCCGGTCAACTCCGTCGAGTCCTGGTTCTTTTCATCCTTGGGCTGGAATGTGCCGATGCCGATGCGGTCCTGCTCAGAAAGGATCAGCCGATAGACCTTGACCTCCTCGAGCATGCGGTTCCAGTCACCGTCGAACTTGGCCAGGCGTTCGTTGTACATCTGCCGGCAGAAGGGGCACATGTCGCCCTGGACGACGGCCTGCACATCGTTCGGCTTGCGGCCTTCATTCAGCTTCTCCAGCAGCTGAAGCCGCAAATCGAACGGGACCAGGTGCAGAGGATCTTCGTGCATGGGGCACTTTTGCCAAAGCATCTCGGAGCCGTCGCTCTGAACGCGGCCGGACGGGGACAGCGACGAGTGGGTCGCTTTCCAGGAATAGGAGAAGAGCATGCCCTCGTCGGAGCGCGACGCCTGTTCGAGGCCCTTCTTGAGCAGCCGGGCGATGGTGCTCTTGGAGCTGCCGACCGGCCCGTGCAGGAGCAGCACGCGCTTCTCGGTGCCATAGCCCTTGGCGGCCGATTTGAAGGTATTGACCAGGTTATGGAGCTGGCGATCCAGCCCATAGATGGCGTCGCCTTGCTGAGCGGCGAACTGGTTGAAGAAGTTGTAGCGCGTGGTCTTTTCCTTCTGATCGTAGACCTCCTCGGTGCCGTGCGACAGGATCATGTCGTAGAGCCGCTGGTAGGCGGTGCGGGTGACCTCGGGGTGTTCGCGGACGATGTCCAGGTACTCCTCGAAGGTTCCCTCCCAGTGCTTCTTGCGATAGTCGCCGAGATTGAGTTGTTGGCGAAGGGCGTTCAGAATGTTTTTGCCTGTGGACATCGAAAAATCCTCCCTGGATAATTGCGATCAAAAAAGAACCACGGACCATGGGCCGGCGGGAGAGTGAGGGCAAGGCGCGGTGGAGAATGAGGTGCGAGAAGATCGTGCGGAAGTTGGTCCCCGACTTTGTCGCCACATCACCAGCACCGCTCGCGCTTGAGGGCGGTCCCTGTCAGCCTTGTGAGCCATCCTTGTGACTTTGCTTATCCATCCCTTGGCGGCGTCAGCGTCTGGTCATCTCAATTGTAGGGGACGAATTTGAGGTAAAGCGCGTGCAGAATCTGGAATTTCCACGCCGCGCCGGGATCTACCACGCCAAACGTCGTAGGACGGGCTTCCTGACCCGTCCGGACGGGCCAGGAAGCCCGTCCTGCAATCCATCCTTCAGGATACGCGGAAATGCCTCGTGCTTGCAAGATCGGTTTTGCGCCGGCGCGGGCGCTGGGTTGGGCGACTGGCCAATCCGCCAAGGCCGCTCCCGACATCCTTGACATCGGTGGCCTGATATGCTTTGCTCTTCATGGGGATGACCTCCTGTAATGTGGAGTGGGTAATTACACCGTGCTATGCCACTTTCGAGGCATCCCCCTTGTCTAGGGAGCATCACCATGAATCGCCTTTTCCTCGGATTGTTTTTGGGAACCAGCGCCTGGCTGATGGCAAGTCCATGTCGCGCCCAGGATTCTCTGGAGCGCGGCTTGCTCAAGCAGGCGCCGGAAGTCATCAAGTACGTCCAGAAGCAGGGCTGCAAGAACGTCGGCGTGCTGAAGTTCCTGGTTTCGCGCGAAGGCAAGCCGTTCACGGACAATGTCGGCACCTTGAACCTGCTGGTCGCTCGGCGTCTGGAGCTGGCCATGATCCTCGCCAACGAAGCGGCCTCGCCCATCGGTATCATCCACAACGCCAGCGCCGTGGCCCACACCATCGCCGGCAGCAACCATCTCAGCAAGGAAGGCCGTGAAAAGCTCTTCACCGGCAAGTACCCGCTCGCCTGGGGCAAGGAGACGGTACAGGCCGACGCCTTCATCACCGGCACCATCGAGATCGGCAAGGACCTGCGCAAGCTCACGGTGACGCTGTTTTGCTTCGACAAAGCCGCCAACAAGCTAGCCCAGATCGGCGCCGACTTCCAGGTCAAGAACACCAGCGACCGCCTCGCGGAAATGGGCGAAAGCTTCGTGACCCGCGGCGGCGACGACGCCGAGCCGGAAGCGCAGAAGCAGGAGAAAGCGCTCACGGAAGCGGTCAAGGTCCGCGATCAGGTGACGAAGAACCCCGCGCAGCTGGCCGACCCGCCGGTCACGCTGGACGTGGTCTATGACGGCGTCAAGGTGCCGCTGGAGTTCCGCGAGGGCAAGGCCTTGGTGCCGGAGCCGAAGGAAGGGCAAAAAGTCGAGCTGCACCTGCGCCGCGATGGGACCAAGGAGCGCTATGCCGTGGTCCTGAAGGTCAACGGCGAGAACACGCTCGACCGGCAACGGCTGCCCGATCTGAGCTGCCGCAAATGGGTGCTCGGTCCGGGCGAGGGGCCCTACGGCATCGTCGGCTTCCAGGTCGGCAACGAGGCGATCGATCTCTTCCGTGTCGCGTCCGTCGGCGAGTCCCAGCAGCGCGAAGTCAACTATGGCGCCGACGTCGGCACCATCACCATGACCGTGTTTCGCGAACAGAAGGGGCCCGCGCCCAAGCCAAAACTGATCGACGAGGCCGCCCTGAACGAAACGGTGGTCAAGAAGGTGGTGGACCTGGCGGAAGCGCCCAAGAACTACAGCGCCCTCAAGGCCCAGCTCCTCGAGGACGCCAATCGCGGGCTGCTCGTCGAGGGCGAACGCAAGGACTCGAAGATCGCCATCGCCCTCATCGAACCCGATCCCAGCCCGATCATGGCTCTGACGATCGTCTACTACAATCCTCGCGGCAACACGCCCAGCCCCGCCAATGGCACGGTGGACAAGTTCGGGGCACCGAAGAGCCCGGACGATCCGGGGCCGGGAGCGCCGCCGCTGTAATGAGCCGCTTGCCGCTTAGCGTGGGCTGACGCTAAGTACAGCACTTCAGAATTGGGGGTCCGAATTCGTGGGGCAAGTTGCCAACCTGCCTGGCGAACGGCAGGTTGGCAACCTGCCCCACGAATTGAGACCCCCTTTTCTGAATTGAGGTACTAAGCCGTAAGCGAAATTTGACCTTGACGCCAACAGCTCTCCAGGCTATGGTGCCGCCCCCTTGAAGGTAATTAATTACGGTGATTTGGCAGAACGTCCCTGCGGGGGCCGGGACGGACACGCCATGTCGTGGAAGGGAAGCCACAATGTATAACTTTCGCAGTCGCTCGTGGTCGCGGATGCTGTCCGGGATTGCTCTGCTTGTGAGCGCCCTGGGATTGGCCATGGGTCAGGAGCCGACGACGGCTCAGGGACAGCCGGAAGCTTCGCGCTGCTATATGAAAAAGGCAGTCTTTAACTTGCCCATCAACCTCAACGATGCGGTCAAGTCTCAGATTCGCGAAATCCGGCTCTTTGGGAAGACTTCTGCCGACGGCAGCTGGGGCCTCTTGCAAAAGTGTCCGCCCACGCAGCCCGCTTTCAAGTTCCAGGCTGAAAAGGATGGCGAGTACTGGTTCACCATTGCCATGATTGACCTCGACGGCGTGTCTATCCCCGCCGATCCGGAACAATCGCAGCATCGCATGGTCGTGGTGGTGGACAAGCAATCGCCCAGCGCCGACGTGCAATTAGTGCAAGCTGCCAGCGAAGGCCAGGTTATCCAGGTTGACGCGCGCGATCCCAATCTGGACCCAAAGAAAACGGAAGTCTACTATCAGACCAGGGACCAGTTGTGGCGTTTGCTCGATCCGATTCCGCAGCAGACGAACCGCTACTGCATTCCGATTCAGGCGGCCACGACCGGACTCATCCGCGTCAGTGCTGCCGATCTGGCCGGCAACGTCATGCGCCGCGATTACGACTTGACCCAGAGCAATGTGGGCCAGGGCGTGCCCGAAACCGGCGGCTCGATCGCCAAGAACGGTCCCACCGGGGCGGCGCTTGAGCTGACTCAGGCGACCAGGCCGACGGAGCCGCTACTTCCCGCTCCCGAGAACCTGGAAAGACCGTTCGCCTCGCCCGACCGGATCACCGGGACCAAGCCGGTTGTAGCGGAAGCGCCAAGCAACTTGGTTCGCATCCTCGGCAGCGACCTGATTAGCAAGTCGAACGCCATCGAGATTCGCGTTGAGCCGACGCTGCCGGTCGTCGCGCCGCAGGGAGTTCCGCTCGCCCCCGAACAGCGCCCGGTTGGTCCGGTCACGCCGGGCACCACCAAGGCGACTCCGCCGGCTCCGGCTCTGCTCGCCAAGGCGCCTGCGTATACGCCTCCTCCTGAATACAATCCTCTTCCTGTTCCTAGCCCGATGCCTGCTCCGGAATACACTCCTCCACCTGCGGAGAAGGTTTCCAGTCCCGTCAGCGTCGATCGCCAGTTGATCAACCATCGCCAGGTCATGCTGGCCTACAAGGTCGAAGACGTCGGCACCAGCGGCATCGGCAAGGTCGAAATCTGGCTGACGAAGGATGTCGGCAAGAGCTGGCAGAAGTTCTGCGAAGATCCGCATCGCAAGAGCCCGCTGGCCGTCGAACTGCCGGGCGAGGGGCTCTTCGGCATCACGTTGGTCGTCAGCAATGGTCGAGGTTTTGGATCTGCGCCGCCGAAGTCAGGCGACGTTCCCGACGCGTGGGTAGAAGTGGACTTGACCAGGCCCGCCGCCAAGGTGACCGGCGTTCGCGCCGGCAGCGGCGAGGACTCCGGAGCGTTGTTCATCAGCTGGACCGCCGCCGACCGCAACCTGCCCACCGATTCCGTCGAGCTGTTCTACTCCAGCAGCCGTGACGGCAACTGGCAATCGATCGGCAGGGGCCTCGCCAATGAAGGTACGCATCGCTGGGTGCCGCCGACGAGCTTCGGCCCGCAAGCCTTCCTCAGGCTGGTGGTCCGTGATCTGGCCGGCAACACCACCGTGGTCGAGACGCCGCAGCCCGTCACCGTGGACGACCTGTCGCGCCCGCGCGGCCGGCTGGTCGAAATCCTGCCGTACTCTCCGGAGATACGGCTCGATCCGATGGGTAATTAAATTAGACTCGTACCGCTGATGGTCTGGTCTATGAAAATGCGGAGAACATTGACAATTGACAATTAGCAATTGACAATTGCAGATTCCCGACCACCAGTCGGATGTCTTCAATTTGCAATTGCTAATTGTCAATTGTCAATTTGATCACCGGTTGCGGTTCGGCCGCGTTTAGAACCGCGAAACGTTGAAGCCGCAAGCGAAACTCGCCGCCGTCACCCCAAATCCATATCAATCCTCCCAGTATGCCCATTCTCGAAGCTCATGATCTGCGCAAAAGTTACGGCTCCCTGTGCGCCCTGGACAGCGTCGGCTTCCAGGTCGCCGACGGCGAAATGTTCGGCCTGCTCGGCCCCAACGGCGCCGGCAAGACCACGCTTCTCTCCATCGTCGCCGGCCTGCTCATTCCCGACCATGGCCAGGTCCGCATCCTGGACCAGGAGTTCTCCCCCAGGAAAAGAGAGCTAAAATCCGTCATCGGCATCGTCCCGCAAGACCTGGCCATTTACGGTGAACTGACGGCCCGCGAGAACCTGCGCTTCTTCGGCGAACTGTATGGCGTCCATGGCCAAGCCCTGAACGAGCGTGTCGCCCAGGTGCTGGCGATCATCGGCCTGGAGGATCACGCCAACCTTCGTGCCGGCACCTTCTCCGGCGGCATGAAGCGCCGGCTCAACCTGGGGGCCGCCCTGATCCATCGTCCGCGCCTGCTGCTGCTTGATGAGCCGACCACCGGCGTCGATCCGCAGTCGCGCAACCACATTTTCGAGGAAGTTCGCCAGCTGAGCGCCGCCGGCATGACGATCATCTACACCAGCCATTACATGGAAGAGGTCGAGGCGCTGTGCACGCGCATCGGCATCATCGATCATGGCCGATTGATCGCATGCGATACGCTGCCCAACCTGCTCCGTCGCCTGCCGGGCGTGATACGCTTCAGCGTGTCCGAGCTGCCGCCGTCATTGGTGCAGAAAATTCAGCGGCTGCCGAACGTCCATCTGCGGGAAAACAGCGGCCCGCCCTGGGAAATCGAATGCGAGGACATGAAGAAATCGCTGCTGCAATTCGTCGCCTTGCTGCAGGAGGAGAAGATCGAGCTGACGGGGCTGGAAACGAAGGAGCCGAACCTGGAACGCGTATTTTTGCATTTGACGGGGCGGGCGCTGCGGGATTGACTGTTTTGCCATGGTACTTGAATCCGGCGAATCTGGACTACTCAACCCATATGGGTTACCATAACCTTCGCAGCAAGAATCGGTTGAGGCAATTATTCTCTATGCGGCGGAGCAGAAGCCATGTCCATGCAGGTCGATGCTACCTATGAAGACGGCGTGCTCAAGTTGGACAAGGCGCTGCCTCTCAGGGAGCACGAACGAGTCACCGTTCAAGTCAAACCTCACTCAAGTCGGATTCGCCAGCGCGCGGGGTCCCTTAAGTGGACGGGCGATACGGAGATCTTGCGACAAATCGCCGAGGATCCAGATTTGCGATTGCCGGAGTCGCCATGAATTTCACTGCCCTTGCGACCGGCACCTCGGTGTTCTTGGATGCGAATGTGTTTGTGTATTCCTATGGGGGCGACCCGAAGCTCGGGGACGCTTGCACGGATCTGCTGGAACGCATCGAATTCAATGAACTCCAAGGGTTTATCTCTGCATCGCTTTTCAGTGAAGTTGCTCATCGTCTCATGACTCTTGAAGCATGTGAATCGCTCGGCTGGTCATATACGGGCATCGCCAGGCGACTGCGTCGGCATCCCGCGGAAATCCAGAAACTTCGCGGGTTCCGCCAAGCACTCGACGACATTGTCGCCATCGGCGTTCAGATCCTGGCTGTTAGCTCCCAGGACATCCTCTTGGCGAGCGACCTCAGCCTTCAGCACGGACTTCTCAGCGGTGACGCATTGATCGTGGCCATGATGCAGCGCCAGGGCATTACCCAGTTAGCCAGCAACGATAGCGATTTCGACCGCGTCCCGGGAATTACCCGGTTTGCTCCGCTTTGAGCAGTAGAGAGTTCGAACCTCAGAGGAAACCGTTTTCAACAGCGGTCACTGTCCTTGCCCGCCGCCGATCCGCGCCGACGGGAACGAAATGCCGCGCAAAAAATACAGGTCGCGATTATCCAGGTCCTTCACCTGATTGGGACTCATCGTGAAGGTGACGAGCAGATGTTCGCCCTGGGGACTGGCGAGCACGTAGAAGAACTGCTCCACCTCAAGATCTGCGAGTCGGCCGGCGGCGGAGTAGCGAAACGCCTTGTTGCCGTTGGGCACGTCGATGCGCTCCTCGCCGTCCTTGCCGATGCGCTTGCTTTCCTGCCAGTTCTCGGTCTTGCTGATGGCGTCCACGAAGTCCTGGTAGGCGACCATCCTTCCGGCCGGCAGCTTTTTCCAGGGCACCACCGTCGCCTGGGCCACGAGGTCGCCGCGGTTCATGAGCCGCCAGACGGTATGATCGGCCTGATGCGCGGTCATGATCCATTCCCGGCCGTAGAGGGCCTCGAACCGTTTGGCGGAGTCCGTGAACGCGATCAGTGTCAGCTCCGGCGGCGGCTCCTTGCCCTGCGGGATCGTGCCGAGCAGGAACAGAGCGTTCAGCTCGGCCGGTTGCTCGATGGCGCTGCGTACGACGTGAATGTTCACGTCGGCTTCCAGCGCCGGACTCACCGGGCCCGGAGCGCGATCGTCCGTTTGCTGCCAGCTCAGGGACGTGAGCCGTTTGGTTTTGAGATCGAACTGGTACTGGGCCTTGATCAATATCTTCACGTTGACGCCGAGGTCGATGCCGTCCACGCTACCGACGACTTTGACAAAAGCGACGTCATTCTTGACCTCTTCGAGTTTGCAGGTAAGATCATGGCCGACGAGTCCTTCCAGGGCGCACAGTGTCTGCACCACGGTCTTGCTCACGGTCCATGAATCGCCAACCTTGACTTGCTTGCCGGCGAGCAGGCCGGTCAGGGCGAGGGTGTTGAAATGCTCGGTCAGCTCAAGTTCCTCGCGCGTCAGGTTTCCCCTGGGAGAGAAGGTGACGTTCTGCCCGCGCACGCGCTGCGTTACCAGCAGCGAATGGCCCGGTTGAAATGTTTTCTTGGAAGATTGGTAGCCGATCTTGAGCACGGCCTCGGCCACCTTGTAGTCGCGCACGGTCTTGTCCACGATGCCGTCGGCGGCTTGCATGACCTTCTCGACATACTCGTGACGGGCTTCGACGTTCAACGGTTGGGATAGGTTCTTGCCTTCTTGCTGAAATCTCGTTTTACCGCTTAGCTTCATGGTCATTTCGACGCGGAAGAAGTTGTCGATCATGGGGCCTTCCGTCAGATCGACGATCTGGGCGCGGACCGTGCCGGCGAGGGTTAGCAGGATGGCGAAAGCGGCGAGGGGACGCTGTGCGGACATGGATGCCTCCGAATTATCGATGCTCGTCCTCACGCTCCGCGTGAGGACAGGGCGCAGCCCTTGTAAACAGTAGCCTGGCAGGTTGAGCCCGAAGCGCCAGCGAGGGATTTGGCCGAATCCCTCGCTGGCGCTTCGGGCTCAACTGGCGAGCGAAGGGCGATGTTCACCGGTGAAGGGCCGCGGTTAGTGACGGCTGCGCCCTTTCCTCACGCGGAGCGTGAGGACTACACTACGGTACGATCGGCATGGGCGGCGCCGGCGGCGTCACCAGCGGCAGCCCCGACGTCGGCGAGGTCGGCAGGTCCAATCCGCCCGAGATCGGCACCGGCGCGAAACCGTCGTTCGTGGCCGGCGGCAGAGCGCTGGTGGGCGGGCCTGCCGGTACCGGCACGGTTCCCGGCGGGGCGACCGGGGCGGACGGCGGCATGGGCTGCTCGGTCTTGATCGCGGTTCCCGGCGGCGGGCCAGGAGCCTTGCTCGGATCGGCGTAGCTTGCCGGCAGCACCTGCGACGGCGGCATCGGGCCCGGCGTCTGCGTTTGCTGCGAGCGCGGATTGAGTTCCTTCAGCACGTCTCGTTCCTGATCGGTCTGACTTTGCTGGTTCTTGAAATAAATCTTCGGATCTGCTTTGACGCGCAGCCGTTGCATGACTTCCTGAATCTTCTGATTCAGCTTGAGCCGATAGACGTCGTTATAGAGGCTCGCGCGTTCCTTCTCGAAGTTGACGTTCGTCTGCGCGGGGAGATGCTTGTCACACTTGAGTATCACCGCGGTCCCGTCCTCGAGCTCGATCAGGTTACTGACCTCGCCGATTTGCAAACGAAATGCCTCTTTCTCGATGCGGGCGTCGCCGAAATTCTTGTGCACAGGCGGCGCCTCGCCAGCCTTGGCTCGGAACGGCTCCATGAACTGATTGCTGGCGTGTTCGCGGAACTTGGCATCGCTGCTGCGCACTTCCTCCCACACCCGGCTCCACTCGTGTACGCGATCCTTGGACAACTTGGGCAGGACGATCATCCGGCACTGCACCATCGGGCCGTAGCGGGCTTCGAACAGCTTTTGCAGATCCGTATTGTCCACGCGGACCTCGGGCGCGGCCAGCTTGGTCATGTACAGCTGGGGACGCAGCACGTCTTCCTTCCACTCGTAAAGTGTCTTGTTATAAGGCCTGAGAATCTTGGTCTCGAAATCTCTCGGCGTCACGCCGCCCTTGCCCAGAGCCCGCAGATCCTGGTCGAGCTGGGCCTGCACCTCCGTGTCGGTGACATAGATGCCCACGTCGTGGCACGCCTTTTCGATGATCCGGCGATTGACCAGGTTGTCGACACGCTCCTGGCCAAAGCGGGCGATGAGGTACTCGCCCAGGTCCTCGCGGGTGATGTTCACGTTGCCATAGATGGTGGCCACGACGCGTCGGCTGTAATCCGGCGCGGAAGCTTGCTGATACTCGGCCAACTCCACGGCGCCCCGAGCCGGCCTGGTCTGCGAGACGCCCCGCCTGCCCCAGCAGAACGCGGCCACGGCAATCCCGGTGACGCACAGAAAATAGAGGGTCCGGCGAAGGACGAAAACGCTGGGTTTGAGCTTGGCAATCAATTTCCACATGGCAATTTCCTCTTCAGACAGTTCACGGAACGATCCCGAGGAAATGGGATATAACGATTGCGGTTGGCGGGAACAAGGCCTGTTGCCGGTTAGCACTGTAACAACCATCCGGCTCGCAAGGATTTTGCCTTTCCTGCTGAAAATGCTGCAGAAGCTGGGGCCCTCATGCCGATGGTAGGTGAAAAGAGCGCTTGTGCTCTCCCCCATCTTTGTCGGTCTTGGGTAGAATTGCAAGTCGGTCAAAAATAGCCCTCGCGCTTGGCGTGAGGCAGGGCACAGCCTTCTCAGACAGCCATCCCTTCCACGGAAAGGTGTCCCAGTGCGTCACCTGGCCTCTTTGCTGGCATTGGTCATCGTTTGCCTCGGAGGTACGGGCTGCGCGCTCTTCGACAAGAATTCCAAGGACTCGAATGGCCAGGCCAAGGCCAATGGCAACTCCGGCAAGGCCACACCGCAGAAAGACGATCCTCTGCTCGGCGGCGGCGGTTCGGCGCCCGTGACGCCAGCACCCTCCAACCCATTTTCCTCATCCAACCAGGCGTCCGCGAATAATCCAGGCGGCATGCTTGCCGGTCATGTGGTGGACGTTCTCGATCGGCCGCAAGGCAACGCCCATGTCCGCTGCGTCCGCATGGATGAAAAAGATCAGGAAGTCGGCCCCGATGTTTCGGTCCATCCGGATGGGTCCTTCATCATCGTGGGCCTGCAGTCGGGAGCGAATTACAAGCTGATCGCCCGGGCCAAGAACGGCGATCAGATGCTGGCCGGGATCAAATACGCCGAAGCGCCCAATATCCGCATGCTGATCCAGATCGACAAGAACTTCGCGGGGGCCGATACTCCGCCCGTTCCCGGCCCGCCCGCTTACCAGCCCAAGAACGACAAGCCGATCAAGACCTCCGGCGTCAATCCGTCCTTCGACGCCGACTGGGCGACCTTCGGCACCACCAGGCCGGCTGAAACCGGGAATGCGATCGCTCCGGTCAATCTCGAACCCGACTTGCCGGTGGTCATGCGCGTGCCGTCGGCCCCGGTGACGTCGCCGACCGCGGTTGCCCCGATGCCGCCGAGCAACAACGGCTGGGCGCCGACGCCGAACTGGTCGCCGTCCACGGAAGGGCCGCGCACCTGGCCGCCGTCGCTGGAGATTCGTGGGCCGCAAATGAAGCCGTCCGCCGAGATGCAAAAGCCCTGGCCGGGCATCGATATGCAGAAGCCGGTGCCGGTGCCGTCGCCCAGCGCCGACGATCCACCGCCGCCAAAATTCCCCGAACCGGGCCCCATGTCGCTCGAGGTTCCGCCCTCCGGCCCGGCGCGGGTGCCGTCCTGTGTGCTGGTGGGTGGCCGCTTGCAGAACCTGGCTCTCAACGACATCAACGGCCAACCCTGGGAGTTTCGCCAGCACCATGGCAAGGTCGTGCTGCTCGACTTCTGGGGCACCTTCTGCCCGCCCTGCAAGCTGACCATGCCCAAGCTGCGCGAGCTGCAAAACAAGTTCGGCTCCAAGCTGGAAATCGTCGGCATCGCTTATGAACGGGACGGATCGCCGCAAGAACAGGCTCACCGGATCAGCAGCATGTGTCAGTCCATGCAGGTCAGCCATCGCCAGCTGCTGGGCGGCGGCACCTACTGTCCGGTGCTCACGCAGTTTCGCGTCACGGGGTTGCCGACGCTTATCCTGCTCGACCAGGATGGCGTCGTGCTGTTTCGTTGCCAGGGGGAGCCGGATCGCGGGACGATGGAAGAGCTGGAACGTCGGATTCTGCGACAGATCAATTATTAGAGAAGATTGACAATTGACAATTAGCAATTGACAATTGCAAATTCCCGGACCCTAGGCGGATGTCTTCAATTTGCAATTGCTAATTGTCAATTGTCAATTTCGTCGCCGGTTGCGGCTCGGCCGCGTTAAGAAGAAGATTAATCTTCCTCTTCCTCTTTCTCTTTTCTTCGCACCCAAACCCAACTACTTGGTGAGCGGAACCGCCCGAAAACAAAAAACCCGCGCCATGGGTATGGCGCGGGCCGTGGAGAGCAGCGGGTTGTTCAGGGGCAACCCTTCAGGGGCAACCCACGAGAGAAATCCATTTCCTGGGCCGGGGTCGGTCGGCCCAGGAATCGTGCGGGAAGCAGCGTTGAAACATGGGGGGAGCAGGGCACTTCATTGGAAGCCGGACCTGTTCCGGAGAATCCAGCTTCCTGTTCGTCTCGGCCCAGCTCCCCCAAAAAGGGGCCTCTTCTCTGCCGGCCCCGCTCAAGTCTTTCCTTGTCTCGACACCACTCTTCTTAGCAAGCGTCGTGCCGATTTCAAGAAAAACAGACGAAAGATCGCAAGCCGATACCCTACCGCACATTGCAGCAGGATGTGCCACGGGACGATTGTTTCACTTCGCTGTCGGTTTTGCAAATTTTGCTTCGGAATGTAAAAAAAACGAGCATGAAAATTCGTCACATTCAGTTTTTTCAGGGTAGTCCTCACGCTCCGCGTGAGGAAAGGGCGCAGCCCTCAATAACCAAACTCCCTGGCCGGAACATGAATCCACTCGTGAGGGCTGCGCCCTTTCCTCACGCGGAGCGTGAGGACTACACTAATCCCATGACCATCCCGCGTCGCATCCTCGGCGTCGATCCCGGCCTGCACATCACCGGCTACGGCGTCATCGAACTCAACCCTGGCGTCAAGCTCTGCGAAGCCGGCATCATACGCGTCACCGAAAAGAGCATGGCCGAGCGCGTGCTGGCGATCCACAGCGGCCTGATCGAGGTGATCGAGCAGTTTCGTCCGGAGGTCCTGGCCGTCGAGCAGCTCTATGCTCACTACAAGCATCCACGCACCGCCATTCTGATGGGCCATGCGCGGGGCGTCATTTTCCTGGCGGCGGCCCAGCACAAGCTGCCGGTCGTCAGTTATAATGCGACACGGATCAAGAAAATCGTCACCGGCAGCGGACGGGCGTCGAAGGATCAGGTGCAGCGGACGATCCAACGGGAACTGGGTTTGGCGACGGCGCCGGAGCCGCCGGACGTGGCGGATGCGTTGGCGGCGGCGCTGTGTCATTTTTATACGGCGCGCGATGTTTGACCCCCAGGGCTCGGAGTACCTCGCCCTGGGGCTTGGAGTGGATGGGGATATGATTACCAAGATGACCGGCGTGCTCAATCGGGTGCTCGATGAGGAGATTCGTCTGCAGGTGCAGGCCCTTGAATATCAGGTGATGGTGCCGGAGTTCGTGCGCCGGGCGATCCAGAACAAAGTGGGCGAGGAGCTGACGCTGCACACGAGCGAGTATCTCGAAGGCAATCCCGCCCACGGCAAGATGATACCTCGCTTGATCGGCTTCAACAGCGAGGCGGAGCTGGAGTTTTTCGATCTGTTTTGCACGGTGGACAAGGTCGGCGTCCGCAAGGCGATCAAGGCCCTGATGCGGCCGATCAAGGACATCGCCGACGCCATCCAGCGGCAGGACTCGCGCTGGCTGACCACGCTGCCGGGCGTCGGCCCCGCCACCGCCGAGCAGATCGTGGCCACGCTCCGGCGCAAGGTGACCAAGTTCGCCCTGATGCCGGCGCCGTCGGGGGCCGGCGCCGCTCCATCGCCCGTTGCCTCGGCCACCGATGGCAACATCCTGGAAGACGCGTATCGGGCGCTCATCAGCGTCGGCCATGGCCCATCGGAAGCCCGCGATCGGCTCGACAAGGTGCTGGCCGGCGGCAAATCGTTCAAGAGCGTCGAGGAGATTCTGGTAGCGATCTACCAGAATCAGGGGTAATCGCTTCTTTTTTCGTGTGTTTCGTGTGTTTCGTGGTTTAATTTTTTTAACCACGAAACACACGAAACACACGAAACAAAGAGGGAGACAAAAGGCGAAGACATGGCACGTGAACCGATCGTCCAGGGCAACCCGTCGGGCGACGATGCCAAGCAGCATGACGCCGCCCTGCGCCCACGCTGGTTGCGCGAAGTGATCGGCCAACGCGCCGTGGTCGAACGGCTCGACATCGTTCTGAAAGCTCACAAGAAGCTCAAGGAGCCGCTCCACCACATCCTCTTCGACGGCCCGCCCGGCCTGGGCAAGACCACCTTCGCCACCGTGCTGCCCAACGAGCTCGGCACCACGATCCAGATGACCAGCGGCCCCGCCCTGACCAAGCCGGCCGATCTGCTGCCGTTCCTCACCAACGCCGGCGAAGGCTCCATTATCTTCATCGACGAAATCCATCGCATGCCGCGCGTCGTGGAGGAGTTCATCTATCCCGCCATGGAGGATTTTCGCGTCGATATCGTCCTGGGTGAAGGCATCAACGCCCGCACCATTTCGATGCCGCTCAAGCGCTTCACGCTGATCGGGGCGACGACGCGCAGCGGCATGCTCTCCAGCCCGATGCGCGATCGCTTCAAGATGCACGAGCACCTGGACTTCTACAACACCGAGGAACTGGCCCGGATCGTCACCATCAACGCCGCCAAGCTGCAGACGAAGATCATGCCGGAAGCCGCCCTCGAGATTGCCCGCCGCAGCCGAGGCACTCCGCGCGTGGCCAACTCCCGGCTCTGGTGGGCCCGCACCTATGCCACCAGCGAGCACGACGGCGAGATCACGCTCGACATCGCCCGGGCCGCGCTCGACATGGCCGAGGTCGATCATCAGGGGCTCGACAAGCAGGATCGTCGCTACCTGGAAACGCTTATCGGCGTCTTCGAAGGCGGACCCACCGGAGTCGAAGCCCTGGCCGCGACCATGAATCTGCCCGTCGATACCTTGAGCGACGAAATCGAGCCATACCTGCTGCGTGAACAACTGATCGTGCGCACGCCGCGAGGCCGAACGGCGACGCTGAAGGCCTATCGGCATCTGGGCAAGACGCCGCCAACATCGGGCGGACCGGCGCAGGGATCTCTTTTTGACTAAGTACCTCAATTCGTGGGGCAGGTTGCCAACCTGCCTGTCTAACGGCAGGTTGGCAACCTGCCCCACGAATTGAGACCCCTTTCTCTGAACTGACGGTATAGTTTTTTTGACGCCCGCCGACAGCTGCCATGGGAATGCTTTCGCTTTGGAAAAAGTCGCCAAAACGCCATTTTTTCGCAGGATGAATGATTCGTGAAGGGCGCTCGCCTAACTCGCGAAGAACTGTACAAAAACGTACTAACTCGGGCGATTGATGGAGAAACCGGCCGGTTCGGCTAGTCGTTGGAGTCGATTCGTGTATACTATCCCCCAATGGGTAACCGTCCGCTGAGTCTACAACCCACCCTTGGAGAGCGGCACTGGATGTCACGATCATTAACCGTACTGTTTCGCAGGGATCCCACCAAAGATAAGCAGCTCGAAAAGATCCGCTACGAAGGCTTTCAGTTCATCTGGCCCGACGGCAGGCCCGTCGCCGTGGGACTTGACGCCTTCTGCAAACAGGGCACCCGGTTTTTCGGCCTCCACAAGCATTTGATCGGCCGGGATGAACGTCTCATCAAGCTCGTGTTCTTACCTCTGGTAAGCCAGGAAGATGAGCTGAACCGCATCCCCGGCTTCCGGGTTCGCCGGCTGTTCATGCAGCGCGAGGGACTGCTGGGCCGGGTACACTTCATGGACGGCACCCCCACTTCGATCGTGTTCGACATTGGCCGCGACGAGGCCTGCGTGCTCGACTGGCTCGGGCTTCCCGCCATGAGCGACGGCGAGAAACAATGGTTCGACATCGCCGCCATGCCCGTGGAGATTCCTCTGGAAATACCGGTCGAAAAGCCGGTCCACCATCTTCTCCGGTCGCGACAACTCGCCATGGAAGCTTCCTGATTCTGCCGCTGCTGCCGTAGCCGCATTCGCAAGAATGCGGGTGAGCCGCCCGCATTCTTCCGAATGCGACGTGGGTCAGGATTCCGATCCTGACCGGGCCCATCGCACGTCAGGATCGGAATCCTGACCCACGCCGCATTCGCAGGAATGGGGGCGAGGCGCGCGACACCCGCATTCTTGCGAATGCGGCTGCGAACCCCTTGATATTCGCAAACAATCTCGCTATCCTCCATATTTAGACGTTTGCCGAAATACTAAACTAAGGAGCCGGCCTCGTGCGCATGAATGAAGCCTTTCGTGCCCTGGCGGACCCGACGCGGCGGGAGATCCTGCGTCTGCTGCGCTGCGGCGAGATGACCGCGGGCGAGCTGGCCGAGCATTTTGACATGACCAGGCCGTCGATGTCGCATCATTTCGCGGTGCTCAAGCAGGCCGATCTGGTCGCGACGCGCCGCAATGGGCAGCAGATCATCTACATGCTCAACACGACCGTGGTGCAAGACCTGGCCGCGGTTCTCTGGGACCTCTTCGCCGGGAAGGAGAAAAAACGATGACGCGCTGGTTGGCTCTATCGCTCGGTTTGACATTGGCGGCCTGGCTCGTCTGGGGCTATGTCTTCTGGCAACCCGACATCCTGGCCGAGAAGGTGCCCATGCACTGGGACATCAACATGAAGCCGGACCGCTTCGCCGATCGTGACGGCGCCGTGATCGAGATGGCCTTGTTCCCGGGCATCATGCTGGCGATGGTGCTGCTGACCCTGGTATTGCCCTGGCTGTCGCCGAAGAACTTCAAGGTGGACAGCTTTCGCAACGTCTTTCACTACGTGATGGCCCTGGTGGTCATGCTGATGGGGTACGTGGGGGCGCTGGTGCTGTGGGCGGCGCTGCCGGATCACTCGATGCCGATTCGCGGCTTCCTTGGGCCGTTCTTCCTGTTCTTCGCCTTGATGGGCAACGTCATGGGCAAGGTGCAGCGCAACTTCTGGATGGGCGTGCGTACGCCGTGGACCCTCGCCAGCGAAACCGTCTGGACGCGCACGCATCGGCTGGCGGCATGGCTCTGGGTGGTCGTGGGCGTGCTCGGGTTCGTCGCCGTGCTGGCGGGGGCGCCGCTTTGGCTGTGCTTTGGGTGCTTGATCGTGGCCGCGTTGTATCCCGTGCTGTATTCCTTGATCATCTACAAGAAACTGGAACGGCAGGGAAAAGTGTAGTCCTCACGCTCCGCGGGCGTGGGTCAGGATTCCGATCCTGACGTCAGGATCGGAATCCTGACCCACGCCTGAGGAAAGGGCGCAGCCCTCAATGGCCTTGGCAGGGAAGCTTCTCACCCGGACAACATGAGGGTTATTGAGGGCTGCGCCCTTTCCTCACGCGGAGCGTGAGGACTACACTCGCCACCCGGTGCCGCCGGGCCTGTCCTCGATCGTGACGCCCAGCTCGGTCAAGCCCTTGCGAATTTGATCGGCCCTGGCAAAATTCTTCGCCTTGCGCGCCTCGGCACGAAGGTCGAGCAGTTTTTGCATCAGCTCATCGACCGCCCCGGACGCCGCCGTTGAACCCAACTCGCCGAGCAACTTTTGCAGCCCGCCCGTCAACTTGTCCTGCGTCGCCGCAGGAGCTGCCATGGGGGCCAGGAAAACGCCGAGAATCAGGCTGAGTTCCTTCATGACCGTGGCGCCGCGCAGGAAAGCTTGCTTGTCCGCCGCCGCTCCTCCACCCGTTTCCAGCTGTCGAGCATCGGCGAAACGATTCAGCGCCGTCAGCAGCTCATACAGGATGCCGATCGCCCCGCCGGTGTTGAAATCGTCGTCCATGTGCTCGAGGAACTGCTCCCAGCAGCGCACGACCTCCGCCAGGAAATCGGCGCTCGGCTGCCCCGCTGCGAACGGCTGACGCGTCTTGGCCGGCTCGAGCTTGTAGAAGTTCTGCCCGGTGATCCGTTCGACGCGTTCGAAGAAACGATAAAAGCCATCCAGGCCGCGGCGAATTTCCATCAGCCGTTCATCGCTGTAATCGATGGGCCGACGGTAGTGCGTGGACAGCAGGAAGAAGCGCAGCGTCTCGGGATCGTGCCGCTTGAGCAGTTCGGTGACGACGATCTCGTTGCCCTTGCTCTTGGCCATTTTCTCGTTGCCGGTTTTCATCAGCCCGTTGTGCATCCAGAAGCGCACGAACGGCAGCCCGCTGTACGATTCCGACTGGGCCAGTTCGTTTTCGTGATGCGGAAACTGCAAATCGAGCCCGCCGCCGTGAATGTCGAGCGTTTGGCCGAGCAGCTTCATGCTCATGGCCGAGCACTCGATGTGCCAGCCGGGCCGGCCCTTGCCCCAGGGACTCTCCCAGAACGGCTCGCCCGGTTTGGCCCCTTTCCACAGGGCGAAGTCGCCGGGACTGCGTTTCTTCTCACTCACCTCGACGCGGGCCCCGGCTTCGAGCTGCTCCGGATCGCGATGGCACAGCTTGCCGTAATCCTTATCATGGGTGACGTCGAAATAAACGTCCCCGGCGGCGGCGTAGGCATATTCCCGGTTGATCAGCCCCTGGATCATGTCGATGATTTCCGGGATGTGATGCGTCGCTCGCGGCATGTGGTCGATGCCGGTGACGTTTAGCTTCGCCAGGTTCTTGCAATAATCGGCCGTGATGCGCTCGGCCAGTTCCGACACGGTGACGTTCTGCTTGGGCGCTTCGACGATGAGCTTATCATCGACATCGGTGATGTTGACGACGAAGGTCACTTCGTATCCCGAGTAGGTCAAGTAGCGCTTGATGCAGTCGAAGATGACCGGCCCGACCATGTGGCCCAGATGGCTCGGCTTGTACACGGTCGGTCCGCACACGTACATGGTGACCTTGCCGGGCGAGACCGTTTCGAAGGGTTCCTTCTGGCGGGTCAGGGTGTTGTAGACACGTAGGGTCATGGGTTAAATCTCACTTTGTTTAGCCGTTCGCCTCTGGCGAACGCGGAGAGCCCCCGCGCTCGCCGGAGGCGAGCGGCTAAACGGAAATCATTCAATCAACACGGCCGCGTGGCAGCCGATGGCCTCGGCTCGGCCGATGGATCCGACGCCTTCGCCGGTCTTGGCCTTCACATTCACCGCGTCCACATCGAGACACAGCAGCTCCGCGAGCCGTTCGCGCATCTTCGTCTTCACCGGGCCGAGCTTTGGCTCCTGGGCGAACACCGTGACGTCGGCGTTCACGACGCGATAGCCCTTCTGCTTGAGCTTTGCGAGCGTTTCGCGCAAGAAGAAAGCCGAGTCGCAATCGCGATAGCGCGGATCGGTATCGGGATAGGCGTCGCCGATGTCGCCCAGACCGGCGGCGCCGAGCAAGGCGTCGGTCAAAGCGTGCAGCACGACGTCGGCGTCGCTGTGCCCGAGCAGGCCGCGCGCATGTTCGATGCGCACGCCGGCCAGGATCAGGGGCCTGCCGACCGCCAGCCGATGTGTGTCGTGTCCGATGCCCACGCGCATGGAGCCGCTCCGTTAGGCCCTTACCGCTGAGGATCTCCGCAACATGCGGAGAACATTGACAATTGACAATTAGCAATTGACAATTGCAAATTCCCGATCACCCGTCGGATCCTCTTCAATTTGCAATTGCTAATTGTCAATTGTCAATTGTCAATTTGGTCGCCCGTTGCGGCTCGCCCGCGTTAGGTTGTCCCCGTCTGATGACATATCAGACTGGTGGGATTGTAGTCGGAATGGCCCGCGTCTGACAACGTGAATGTAGTCCTCACGCGCCGCGTGAGGAAAGGGCGCAGCCCTCAATAACCGTGGCCTCACACCCAGACCATCGCGCCCGTGAACTACGTTCCATTGCCCACACATGACTTGTGACTTTTGGGTAGACCAAATCGACGATTTTTTTCAGAAAAATCGGGGGTTGTGAGTGTGCACGCTTGCAGGCCCCCC
>Ga0182024_10003952_pt1 | contig 34647 bp, 25 predicted proteins | sample P32metaG_FD_120480 | JGI IMG/M metagenome (GOLD analysis project Ga0182024, IMG submission 120480) | Permafrost microbial communities from Stordalen Mire, Sweden - P3-2 metaG (Illumina Assembly) | ecosystem: Environmental > Terrestrial > Soil > Wetlands > Permafrost | place: Sweden: Stordalen...
CCCATCACATAAGCCAGCGGGCCGCGCAGCGACGGTTCCAGCGATGGCGCCAGTCCGCCCCAGCCGAGGAAGTTCGACGTGCCCTTCCAGGCGAACGCCATCTGCACCGTGTTGGCCTGGGACAGCTTGCTGGCACGCAGAGCGGCCCAGACGTCGTCCGCCACGTTCCAGACCAGATCGTCCTGTTCCATGGTGATCCTGGGCGGCAGGGCGTCGCTGCGCATCTTGGCGGACACGGCCACGAGAATGGGCAGCTTCAGGTAATCGGCCAGCGGCACATCATGGTAAGCGAGGTGCTGGGCGCTGGCCAACCCGCGCGGCGTGAGCCACATGTCGCGCAGCAGGGAGGCGGGCAAGCGCAGGCCGACGGTGTTGATGGCGGTGCGATAATCCGCGGGCACGAGTGAAAGGAGCCGTTCCTGGTGTGCCGCCGCCTCGGCTTCCGAGATCTGGTCGGTGAGCGCCGCCAGGATGAGGGAGTGCACCACGGCCATGCCGCCGCCGCTAACGTTGGCCGGGTCGGTCAAAGATCGCCCCGGGTCGCTCTTGGGAGACGGCATCTTACGGCTCCAGGCCTCCTGCGCTCCCAGCAAGTCGCCGCGGCGCTGGCGCAGGAAGCCCTGGATCAGGCAGGCGGAGGCATAGGCATAGTACTCCGAGCCCGGCTGCACTGATTTGAAGAATTGCTCCAGGTCTCGCTCCGCTCCTTCCCAGTCGCCCAGGGCGATGTGGAGCCTGGCCCTCTCGACCAGCAAGCGCGCATATTCCGTCTGCTGGACATATTCGCGCAGGTGGTGATCGATCACGGGGATGACCTGTTGCGGATGGCCCAGGTCGCGCGCGAGCCAGCCCAGCTCCTCCAGAAACATGATGCGCTGGGCGGGAATCTTCACGGCCAGGTGCGGCTCTTGTGTCAGCCATTTCTGCAGCAAACCCTCCGCCTTGGCGCTTTGGCCGACGATACGCAGGCCACGCAAGAGCCGCAGCCGCATGTAGAACTTGCTGATGGTGCTGTCCTGAAGATAGTCGTGCAGCTCGGTGATGCGCTCCAGGTTGCGAATGCGCAGCTCGCCGGCCCGCAGCAGGAAGCTGTAGACGGTGAATTCCTCGTTGACGGATTGCCAGATTGCCGAGCGCACATCGTCGGAGATGACGGCGGCGAGCTGCTCCGGCTGGTAACCTCGCGATAGCAGCGTATCGGCCAGGAGGTCCGCCTCGGCCCGCTTGAGCTGCTGCAAATAGACCAGCCAAAGCTCGCACGCCGCCACCAGGGGCCAGGAGTCGCCGCGCTCATTGACCAGCGGCGCCAGCAGGTTGCCGGCCTCGTCGAAGCGCTTCAGCTCGATCAGGCAGCGGGCCTCCTTGCAGCGTGCTTCCTGACGCACGGTTGCATCGTCGCTGGCCTGGGATTGCTCATGGTAAAGGACGCGGGCCTCTTCGACCTCGCCCATGGCCAGGAACTGATCGGCGCGTTCCAGCGGCCCGGAAAGCGGCGGCAGCGTCTGGCTGCTCAGGCTGAGCGACTCCAGGCCGACGCCCACGGGCCAGACGAGGCCGAAATAGCTCCTGGTCGCGTTGCCCAGCGTGAAGGTGTCTCGAAAACGCAGCGATGCCTTCAAGGTCCGCTCCTGGAACAATTCCAGCGTCAGCAGGTTGCCCTCGCGCGTCGCCTTGAGCGCCATCGGCCCGGCGGCCAGCGTGCCCGGCGGCAGATTCGCCTTGCGCAGCGTGACGCCATTGCGCTGGATCTTCAGCAGCAGCTGGCCATCGGCCCCGCGGCCAAAGTCCAGCGTCGCCGGCTTCTCCTTCGAATTGGCGTTCGGCGACGCGCGTGCGGCCCCGAGCAGGAACGTGTACGCTTGCGCCTTGCCGGACTGTGACTGCCGGTTGCTGCCCGCGACGTTGAACGCCAGGCCCAGTTCATGAGCCTTGCCCCACGAAGGATATGCGAACGCGGCTTCCATTTGAACGCTGCCCTGCGAGGGTTTGCTCAGCGGCACGATCGGATTGTCGTGGTCAGAAGTGAAAGGTGAATAGAGCACCTTCGCCGTTTTCGTGAAACGATGGTCCGGTATCACCTCAGCGACGCCGTCAAAAGGCGGCTCCAGATGGGCGATGGCCTGCACCACTCCCGTGCGCACGCCCAGTTCCTTGCGCAGGGCGGCTTCCAGTTCGGCATGGCGAGTCTTGAGCAGGTCCAGCGCCTCCGCAATCTTGCCGATGTCCTCCGCCGTCAGCGTCGTGTTGAGACGCAAGGCATGCTGGATCGACTTTTCGTATTGGCGATACAGCTCATCCCGTGCCGCCCTGGCCCGGTCCGGATGGAGCGGCTCGATGTCCGCGATCAGCTTGCCCATGTCGTCGAGATACTCAGCCGACCATTCGACTTTCTGCAAGCGAGGCTCAAAGTTGTTGGCGAAGTCGGCCAGACGCGCCGATGAACGGGCCGAGCCGAAGAAGAAGACGACCGCCGCCAGGGCCAGCACGACGACGACCGCCGAGGCCACAGTTCGCGGATTGCGGCGCAGCTTGCGCCACGCCCGCCGAACAACACCTTCGCGCCGGGCCAGGATCGGCTCGCCGGCCACGAAGCGTTCGAGGTCCTGGGCCAGGGCGAGCGCCGACGCATATCGCCGGGCCGGCTCCTTGGCGAGCGCCTTCAGGCAAACTGTCTCCAAATCACGGGGCACCTGGGCGACGATCCGCGAAGGCGGCTCAGGTTCGATGTGGACCACCTGATGCAGCGTGTCCCCATGTGACTCGCCGCGAAAGGGAGGCCGGCCGGTCAGCATTTCGTAGAGAATGGCCCCGAGGGCGTAGACATCCGCCGGCGGCCCGACGTCGTGCGTCTTGCCCGCGGCCTGTTCGGGGGCCATGTAATTCGGCGTGCCGAGCACGGCTCCGCTCATCGTCTGACCGCCGTCTTCGGTGAGCTGCTTGGCCAGGCCGAAATCGGTGATTTTCGGGGCAGTGGTCAGCGACCAGTGATCCGTGCCCGGCGAAGATGCGGGAGTGTTGCTGATCACTGGCCACTGACCACTGGCCACTGTTTGCAGCAGCACATTGGCCGGCTTCAGGTCGCGATGAACGATGCCGCGCTGATGGGTGTAGTGGACGGCCCGGGCGAGCATCTCGACCAACCGGGCCGCATGTTCGGGCGGCTGCGGATGATGATCGAGCTTGCGAGCCAGGCTGCCGCCATCGACGTATTCCATGCAAAAGAATGGCCGGCCCTTGTGCTCGCCGACCTCGTAAATTTGCACGATGTGCGGATGTTGCAGCTGGGCCACCGCCTGGGCTTCCGTGCGAAAGCGGGCGACGTGGTGCGGGCCGGCGTGATCTCCGGACAGGATCATTTTCAGGGCGACGTTGCGTTTCAGGTTGATCTGCCAGGCGTGGTAGACGACGCCCATGCCGCCATGGCCCAGGACGCCGCGAATCTCGAAACCGGGAATGGTCGGCAATTCGCTTACGGTCGCAGGTTGATCGGGCGAGGAAAGGTGGGTGTCCGGCGCGTGCGATTGCGTTTGCTCCGGGTCGAGATGGGTAGCAACGGCCGGTGCCGCGCGCTGCGTCGGCAGGGCTTTGGTGACATCGGATGGAAGAGGTTCGCTCATGCCGACCTCCATTGGCCCCCGATTTCTTCGTTGAGCGTTCGCGGGATGCCGCGAACGCTCTACGAAGAAATCGGAGCGGCGAATCACGGACTTTGCACGGTGCTATAGTGTAATCGATGCGGAAACCGGGCCGCAAGCCGATTGATTCAAGAATTGATGCAGCGGCGCATACGTCCAGGGCAATTGCAACTCCTCGGCCAGGTCCTTGAGCCGGCGCAGATACTTCTCGGTAATGACGCTGGCCGTGTCCTGGTAATTCGGATCGCAGTAATAGACCCTGCACCCCAGAGGCCGCGGGTCACGGGCCGTGCACAGATTCTCTTTTTGAAATGGACAAAACGCATCCGTGACGGGCTGTTCATAAGCCGGCGCCTGGCTGAGCAGCAGATCGGCTTCCAGATTGCTCAGGAACAGCACGTGCCCGTATTCCTTGAACCGGCAGCAACGGCCGCTGGCCACACACACCGGCCCCGCCGCTTGCACTTCGCGGTCCACGTCACGGTAGAGTTCCAGTACCTTGCGATGGACGGTCTCACGACTCGCGGGGGTGATGCTCATAGCTTGATCACCCGCATGCGCCGGACGATCTCCTCGACGGGAATCAGCTCGCCCTTGTCGCTTCCCGATCCGGGACAGACCTCACAGGTTTTCTGCCACGCTTCGGGCGATTCGAGATTGCTTTCCCAGAACGGCCAGGTTCGGCACTGGCGCGGGCGAACGGGATAGATCGTGCAGCCCTTCTGGCGATCGTAGAAAATGCAGTCGCCGTTGGACTTTTCGACGAGGGAACGCCGATCGCCATACATCTTCGTGTAATCGGCCAGCAATCGCTCCGTCGATTCGCCGGTGAAGTTGGCGATCTCGCCGATCTCGGCATCGTTGACCCAGACGACGCCAGGAGCACCGGTGCAGCAGTTGCCGCACATGGTGCAGCGAAAGCGCAGGCCGTCCTGATACCAGGGATCATTGCCGGTGGGTTGCATGGGGCAATTATACATCAAACCGGCGAATTCGTTTAGCCGCGACGCGACGTACTCGGAGCGGAGCGCGGGGCGACCCCGCGCTCCGCTCCGAGTACGTCGCGTCGCGGCTAAACGAAACGGTCGTTAATCCGCGAAGATCCCCGTGGCATACCACGTGCCATCGCGCCCGCGGGCAATGTCATAGCCGTAGTAGCTATGATTGCGCGACACGGCGCCCCAATGGCCCGGCGATTGACGCCAGGCGTTGATGCAGGCGAAGGCGCCTTCCATGACGTTCTCGTCGCCGACGAAATGGCCCCACGACTCGGCCACGACTTCCGACGCTCCGCTGAAGCCGGCGCCGACCTGGCCTTGCAGCCGGCTGGACGCGGAGCCCAGATCGGCATGGTGCTGGCGCTGCGACTGGGCCTGCCGTTGGCTATGCGACTGGGCGTGCTCCAGAAACGCGGAGTGGCAGACGCAGAAGACGCTCTGCGGCACTTCGGGATGGACGCGGACCGCGTAGATCATGCTCCGCTGCGTCAGCGTGCCGTGGGCCGGCAGATCCAGCGTGATCTTGGCCTGCTCGACGCCGTAGGCCGGCACCCAGGCGTAGCGGCTGCCCGCGTGGGGATGAACCGAGATCACCGTGGCGTAAGTGGCCAGCTTGGGATTCTGATAGCTGACGATGGCCAGGCCGGGCAGGCCGCGCATGTCGGTCAGCACGGGATAATCGAGCAGCTTCTTGCCATCGACGGCGTAATCCCTGGGAATGCGCAGGCAAACGAACTTGGCCAGCTTGTCCTTGACTTCCGGGTGATCGAGGACGTTGTCGAGTTCCGCCTGATCGCGGAAGTAAATAACGAGATCTTTTTTCTCTTTCATGGCCTGATCCGTGGCCTTGGCGTAGTCCGCATGCCAACCGGCCGGCGCTTGAGGCGCAGGCTGGGCGGCCTGAGCGGGTTGGACGGCGGTCATGAACAGGGCGAGTACATTCAACGGGAGCATCATAACCTCCTGGGTTTCTGGGCGAAGACAACGAAACATCCTTAGCCGGTGCGAGCGCACCGGTGAACGCGCAATCCCATCACGGCGGCGCAATCGGAGATTGAGCCGGGACAATCCGGTCCGTGCGACGCCATGAAGCGCAAACCAAGAGCTTGCCGCTGAAGGCGGTCGCGGGACAGTCAGATCAAGATGTCAAACAAGGTTTTTGTGGTTGGGTCTGGGCTGGCCCTAGCCACGCTTGATGGCCTCGCCTGGATAGGGCGGGCCTACATTGAGGGACGTTCGGTTTTCCATCTCTGGAAAAGGCGGCCTCACACCGTCCTGCCGCCTTGATTGGATGCCGGCCTCAGCCGGGTCAGCTTTGTGTTGTATCCATCATGGGAGAACCGGCAAGGGATCGGCAAGATTTATTTTCGCGTTGTGAAATGTCCCCCCAAGCCCCAGGGCTCGGAGTACCTCGCCCTGGGGCTTGGAACTGCTGGAGAGAACAATGGATACCCAATACAATGGGAAGATCCCAATCCTCTTATGGCCAAAGGAGACGACCATGGAAACCCCATCCCCACAACAACAGATCGGCCGCATGCTCTCGGGCTACTGGATCTCCCAGGCCGTTTACGTCGCCGCCAAGCTGGGCCTCGCCGACCTGCTCACGGACGGCCCCCGCACCGCCGACGAACTCGCCCCAGCCACGCACACGGTTCCCCGTTCGCTCTACCGCCTGCTCCGTTGCCTTTCCAGCATCGGCGTCTTCTCCGAAGATGGCGAACACCGTTTTTCGCTCACTCCGCTGTCCGAATGCCTGCGCAGCGGCCCGGGATCGCAACGCTCTCTCGCCATCACGACCGGCGAAGAACATTATCACGCTTTCGGCCAACTCCTCTACAGCGTGCAAACCGGCAAGATCGCGTTCGACAAGGTCTACGGCATGCCCGTCTTCGATTTTCTCCAGAAGCATTCCGAACAGGCGAAGCTCTTCGATGAGGCGATGGTCGGCGTCCATGGCCGTGAAACCGCGGCCATGCTCGATGCCTACGACTTCTCCGGCATCCGCGTGCTGGCCGACGTCGGCGGCGGCAACGGCAGCGTCCTGACCACCATTTTGAAGAAGCACCCCAACATGAGCGGCATTCTGTTCGACCTGCCCGGCGTGATCGAACGGGCCAAAGTCAACATCCAGGCCGCCGGCGTGGCCGATCGTTGCCAGGCGATCGGCGGCAGCTTCTTCGAATCGGTGCCGACCGGGCCGGACGCCTATCTGATGCGGCACATCATCCACGATTGGGACCAGGAGAAATCCATCAAGGTCCTGCAGAACATCGGCCGGGCGATGGGCAAGGACGGCCGGCTGCTGGTGGTGGAAAGCGTCATTCCGCCGGGAAACGAGCCGTCCTTCGCCAAGCTGCTCGATCTGGTGATGATGGCCATCCCCGGCGGCGAGGAACGGACCGAGGACGAGTACCGCCAGCTGTACGCGGCCGGCGGATTCCAGTTGACCAGGATCGTGCTGACGAAGGCGGAGGTTAGCGTGATCGAGGGGAAGAAAATTTGATTCTTACGAACCCGCCATCGCCCGTCTCCACACCGTCACACGCACTTTTACGTCCGGTAATTCCCGATCCATCTCCTGCCGAAAGCTCGTCTGCTCGTTCATCATGGTTCGCAGCGTCGCCATGTCCCGATTCTCCGTCGTCTTGCTGAAATGGCGGGAGTCCGGCGCAATCTCGACCAGCACCACCATGTCGTTCGTCATGCTCTTGAACCAGTTCTCCAGCACGCCGCGCTGGGTCGAAACATCGGCGCCAAGTTTCTTGATATCGACGTTGAATCGCTGCCGGCCGAACGCTTGCTGATAGGACCACGCCTGCAAATCACGAATCGGCATGTTCGACAGCAGGGCCGGGTTGCGAGCCTCGCTCAACGACGGCAGGTAAGCTTCCACGACCGGTAAGGTGCACAGCTTGTTCGCGTCGATGCCGCCTTCGGGAGAATGGCCCGGCTCAAGCAGATACGGCGAGTGCGCTCCAATAAACATGAGGCCGACGATTCCCAGGGCGGGCACAAACCACGCACGCTTGCAGGCCAGCAGCTGCACCGCCGCCGCCAAACCGACGCCGGCGAACACCCATTCCGCGGCAATCCACGAGTGCATGAATCGGCTCTTGAGCATCGGATGCTGAAACGTCAAAAACGCGCTCACCAGCAAAAACCAGAACACCGCCCCCGAGCCCGCCCGCCAGTTTCGCCAGGTCAGCAGCGCGGCGCCGAGCAGCCCGGCCATCAGAAACAGGCTCCAACCGGCGACGTGATAGTCGTCCATCATCGTTTCCAGGTAAAAAGGAGCGCCATGGAGGAATCCCGTTTTTGCCCGATGCTGATCGTCGTTGGTCGGACTGAGAAAGTAGACGAAATTGGCCAACCGCTGCGGCAGCAGGAAATTGACGGCAATCACCAGCCCGTGCAGCCCGACGGCCTGGCGGAAGACCTGCGGCAGCGATTGCCAGTAAGCCCTCACTGCAGCCGAGCGCCACAACTGGATTCCGCGTATGAAGAGTACGACATACGCCAGGTGCATCGCGTTGTGCGGCTTGGTGATGGAGATGTCAGTGTGCCCCAGCCGCAAGTTGATGCCGCCCGTGACCCCGATCCAAACACTGACGCCGAGCAGGCCCAGGAACAGATACGTCAACGGATTCCGCAATTGCCGCAGCAAAATGTGGGACGGGCTTCCTAGCCCGTCCATCGCCGCGCGCCGATAGCCTTCCTTCACCTGGAACCAATAGATCAGCGGCTGCCGCGTCAACTCGGCCAACCCAATCCCCATCGCCACAAGTAGCCAGTAGTTGTACTTGTGCAGAAACAGAGCCGTCAAAGCCAACCCGAGCCACAAGCCGCGCCGCGGTCGCTCATCCTGAACGACAACCAGATATAGATAGAGGCACAAGAGCGAAAGACAGGCGCCGAGGCTTTCGAGCATGATATCGGTGGCGTAGGCGCGATGTGCGGGCGAAACCAGAATAAAAAGCGCGGTCACGAGTCCTGCCATGTTGCCGCCGCGCGGAGCCATGCGCCGGGCGAGCAAGAACCCAAACACCGCCGAGCCGATCCACGCCAGCCAGCTCGGCACAATCGCGAGGCGATAGTCGGGGCCGAACAGAAGCTGGATGGACGCCGACAAAATGCTGTGCAGCGGCCCCCAAACGCGCAGGCCGTCGAGGTGATGCAGCAGGCCGGGCAAGTTGCCGTGCCGCAGATCCATCGCCAGGTCCAGACCATGGCCATAGTGCGTGTTGCGGTCATGGACGATCCAGTACCAAAGATCGCGCGAATTCTCCCAGAACCAGCCATAGAGCGGCACGGCAACGGCGACCGCCAGAGCCAGGACGCCGAGGAGCACGGCGCGGTCGGCGGTCCATACGTTGCGAGCGTGCCGCGGTTGAACGGTCTGCGGTTGTTCTTGCACCATCGTGGCCATGGGGTCGCCTCTCGCCAAGCCGCCGGGCCGCCAGGAACCTCTCTTGACGACTTTGCGGCTTCGGAAGAGTAATTGGGCCTGTAAAGCCAGTCAATATCGAGTAGGTCGCCTCGAAGGGGACCGGGTACCCCACGGATTTTTTTGCGGAGTGGTCATCGTTGTGCGATAAGCTTATATGGCTTTTAACTTTGCGCCGCGAGGACACTCCGCAAACCTGGGCGTCTTTTTTTGCGTAGTGCCTGCCGGTTTGATGTCGGCAGTCACCCTTCCACTTGCAACCAAGGGGTTCGCTCGCTTACAATTCACCAGCCCCCCATCCTTGGCATCCAACCGGGTCGAATGCATGTGGCAGCTCAGATCGGCGATCCTCCTGGCGCTGTTCCTCCATCTGCCATCCCACGCCCGCGGGCAAGCGGACGACAAGAAACCATCGCCCGCCGCCCTGCATTTTTTCGAATCCAAGGTTCGGCCTCTTCTTGCCGAGAATTGCTTCAAGTGTCACGGCCCCCAAAAGCACAAAGGCAACTTGCGGCTCGATTCGCGCGCAGCCATGCTCACCGGCGGCGATGAGGGACCGGCGATTGTGCCCGGCGATCCAGGCAAGAGTCTGCTCATCAAGGCCGTCCTGTACGATGACAATGATCTGAAGATGCCGCCATCCAAGAAGCTTTCGCCCGATCAATTGGCCGTGCTATCCGACTGGATCAAAATGGGCGCACCCTGGCCCGAAGCCGACAAGTCCAGCCCGGCACCGGCACGCAAGGGCGAAATGCAAGTCACCGACAAGGATCGCCAGCACTGGTCCTTTCAACCGGTCAAACGGCCCACGTTGCCCAAAGTCAAGAATGAGGCCTGGGTTGCCAATCCCATCGACGCTTTCATCCTGGCCAAGCTCGAAGGCAAGGGCCTGGAACCGAACGGCCCGGCGCCTCGCCAGGAGCTGGTGCGGCGACTCTACTACGATCTCACGGGACTGCCGCCGTCGCCCGCACAGGTGGAATTCTTCCTGGCCGACGCCTCGCCGGACGCCTACGAGAAGCTCGTGGATCGGTTGCTCGCTTCGCCGCACTTTGGCGAAAAATGGGGCCGACACTGGCTCGATCTGGTCCGCTTTGCCGAGACGAACAGCTACGAATACGACAATCCCAAGCCTCATGCCTGGCGCTATCGGGACTACGTCATTCGCGCCCTCAACGAGGACAAGCCCTACGATCGCTTCATCCGCGAGCAACTGGCCGGCGACGAGATGCCGAACCCCAGCGCCGCCGCCATCATTGCCACGGGCTATTATCGGCTCGGCGTCTGGGACGAAATGCCGTCGGATCGCGAGCTTTCGCGCTATGACGGCCTGGATGACATCGTCGCCACCACGAGCCAGGTGTTTCTCGGGCTGACGGTCGATTGCGCCCGCTGTCACGATCACAAAATCGACCCGATTCCACAAAAGGATTACTACCGGCTGCTGGCCTTCTTCCACAACATCCATCCCTATCGCAATGGCGGGCCGCTCGTCGAAGTCGATTTGAGCAAGACGTCTTCCGGCAAAATTCTGGCCCTGAATCAACAGCGCAACCTGCAAGCGAAACTGGCGATGTATCACCTGGAGATTCGCGAGGCCCAGCAGCAAGCCGCCGCGAAACAGGAAGAAATACCGGACGAGGGCGACGTTCTCGGCGAGGAGCGCTACAAACAGTATCAGGCCTTGAAGGACGAACTGGCGACGTTCCAGCATCGCCCGGTGCTGCTCTGGGCTGTGTTGCTGCTCACAGTGGCGCTCCTCTGGGCGCGGGCCATGCCGGACGAAATGGGATGCCTCTCGCTATCGAGCCGGTTGGGGCCCGGCACGGCGGTGCTGGTGGGCGTTGTGCTCTGCTTGATCCTGGTCCAGGACAGCCCGCCGCCGCAGCGCGTGCCGGCCCTGGGCGTCACTGAGAACGGCGGCATACCTCCGGACACCTTCGTCCATTTGCGCGGCAACTACCAGGTCAGCGGTCCGCTGGTGAAGCCAGGCTTCTTGCAGGTGCTGACCACGCAGGAGCCGAGCATTCCGCCGGTGCCGCCGTACGCCAAGACCACGGGCCGGCGCACGGTCCTGGCCGAATGGATCGCGTCGCCGGAGAATCAGCTCACGGCCCGCGTCATGGTCAATCGGCTCTGGCAATACCATTTCGGCCACGGCATCGTCCGCTCAGCCAGCGATTTCGGTTTTCAGGGAACCAGGCCCACCCATCCCGAATTGCTCGACTGGCTGGCGGCGGAGTTCGTCGCCAGGGACTGGAGCATGAAGGCCATGCACCGTTTGATGCTCAATTCCAACACCTACAAGATGTCGTCGAAGGGCAATACCCGAGCTTTGGCTCAGGATCCGACGAACGATCTGTTTTGGCGTTTCGACATGCGCCGCTTGACGGCCGAGGAGATTCGCGATTCGATCCTGGCGGTCAGCGGCAATCTGAATCTGAAAATGTTTGGCCCCAGCGTTTATCCCGACATGCCCAAGGAACTGCTGGCCGGGCAATCCGATCCCGGCAAGGGCTGGGAGCGATCGCTTGAGCTGGAGCAGAATCGCCGCAGCATCTACATCCACGTTAAGCGCTCGCTGCTGCATCCGCTGCTGGAGACTTTCGACCTTGCCGAGGCGGATCGGCCGACGGCGGTGCGTTTCGCCACGACGCAGCCGACACAGGCCCTGACCATGCTCAATAGCGATTTTCTTGGCCGGCAAGCGAAGGTTTTCGCCCAGAGGCTGCGCACCGAGGCGGGGAGCGACGTGAATCGGCAGGTGAGTTTGGCGTGGCGATTGGCGACGGGACGGCCGCCGGGGGAAGACGAGTTGCGGCGTTGCGGGGCGTTGATCGATGCACTGCGGGCGAGGGACGGGCTTTCCGCAGAGGCGGCGCTCGAGACGTTTTGTTTGATGGTGCTGAATTTGAATGAATTTGTGTATTTGGATTAACGGGTGGGGACCGGTTTGTAACCGGTCCCACCGCGCTCAACCGTAGCAGAACTCGCAAGAGTTCTGGCGACGCCCCTGAAGTCTTGCGACTTCAGCTACAAATCGCACGTGAAATGCTCAAAACGGTCAAGCGCTCTTCTTATCGGCGGGTTTCTGCTCGAACAGCTTCTCGACGCCGTTGACGACGGCATCGGTCACGATGAACTTCTCCTTGGTCACCATGTCGGGCAATTCGAACATGATGTCGGTCATGACCTTCTCGACGATGCTGCGCAGCCCGCGGGCGCCGGTGTCGCGTTCCTTGGCCCGGCGGGCGATCTCGTGCAGCGCTCCCGGCGTGAACTCCAGCTCGGCGCCTTCCATCTCGAAGAGCTTGCGATATTGCCGAACCAGGGCGTTGCGTGGCTCCGTGAGAATGCGGACCAAAGCTTCTTCGTCGAGTGGATCCAGCGGGGCGATCACCGGCAGCCGGCCCACGAACTCGGGAATCATGCCGAACTCGAGCAGATCGTCGCTGTTGACGCGCGACAGCAGTTCGCCCAACTCGTGTTCGCGCTGCTCGGAATGGGCCCTGGCCCCGAAGCCAATCATTTTGCGGCCCAGGCGGCGCGAGATGATGTCTTCCAGGCCCACGAAGGTACCGCCGCAAATAAACAAGATGTTGGTCGTATCGACCTGGATGTATTGCTGTTCGGGATGCTTGCGGCCACCCTGGGGCGGCACATTGCTGACGGTGCCTTCCAGCATCTTGAGCAGGGCTTGCTGGACGCCTTCGCCGGACACGTCGCGGGTGATCGAGACGTTCTGGCTGGTCTTGGCAATCTTGTCAATTTCGTCGATATAGACGATGCCGCGCTGGGCGGCCTCGATGTCGAAATCGGCGGCGTGCAGCAGCTTGAGCAGCAGGTTTTCCACGTCTTCGCCGACGTAGCCAGCTTCCGTGAGGGTGGTCGCGTCGCCGATGGCAAACGGCACATCCAGGATGCGGGCGAGCACCTTGGCCAGCAGGGTCTTGCCGCTGCCGGTGGGGCCGAGCAGAAGGATGTTGCTCTTTTCCACCTCGACCTCGCCGCGGCATTCCTCGCCCAGGCTGAGCCGTTTGTAGTGGTTGTGCACGGCGACGGACAGCGTTTTCTTGGCGGTGTGCTGGCCGATCACGTATTGATCGAGCTTGTCTTTCAGGGAGCGTGGCGACGGGATATTCGTCAGCGTGGCCCGGCTGATGCCCCGGCGACGTTTTTCCTGGTCAATGATCGACTGGCACAGTTCGATGCACTCACCACAGATGTACACGTCACCTGGGCCTTCCACGAGCGGCCCGACGTCGCGGTAGCTCTTGCGGCAGAAGGAACAGAACGCATTGCGGTTGCGGCCAGTGTTTCCCACCGGCCGACGTGAACCTGAACTGGGGCCCGTATCTTTATTCGCCATGAAATCTCCTTCAAAGACCTGTCGCAGGAAATTCTACGATTACTATTACGGTCACGCAAGTCATTTCAGCCAGTTCAGGCAACCTGGAGAAACATTTCGGAATCAGGGCGTCCCTTTATTCTATCTGCTCCGTCTTTCGTAGGACGGGCTTCCCAGCCCGTCCGGACGGCCTAGGAAGGCCGTCCCACATCTACATTTTCGGTTCGGAAGCAGGTGGCTCCGGGGAAGGAGAGGGATCCGGCCGTAGGGAGGGCTGTTCGAGCCGGGCGCGAACCCGGTCGAACTCCTCCTGGCTCAGCACGCCCTGTTCCAGGAGGCGACGATAAGCAGCGATTTCTTCCTCGGGGGAAAGAAACGTTTGCTCGTCGTGTTGACCCCAACGTTTCACCCGGATGATGCCCCAGATACCCAGGATGACCAGCAATACGAGAGCGATCGACAAAACGATCAGATCCCAGTATTTCAGCATCTGAGTCAACACATCCGTATCCACTTTTGGATACCACACTGCTTGCCGTTCCTGCCGCGGAGTGAGGTCCTGAGGAAACCTCGACACCGGCCTGGCTGTGCGTTCTATTATAGCGCTACGCCAGGCTGTCCCATGAGAAAATCTGGCCTTTCCCACAAGGAAGTTCGCTCGGGGCCACGGCATAAGTGGGCAAGTTGGTGCACCCCTCCACGGTCGCCTAGATTCACAGCAGCCTCTCGTAGCCGCGTTCGTGAGAACGCGGGGAGGTAGCCGGAACGGACGACGCGCACCCGCGTTCTCACGAACGCGGCTACGGTTGGTCGATCCTCCCAACTTGGCAGTGACACGAACGACTGCATCTTGCTAAGATACCGTCGCTTGATGGGAACCCATTGCCATGTTCATGGAGGAATTCCAATGGTCCGCGTCGCTTGGCCGCTCTTCGCAGCTGGGTTGGTGATTCTGGGCGTGCACTATCTGCCCTGGCCGGTCCGCTCGCAATCCCAAGACACATATCGGGCGAACTCGTCGCCGTCCGTAACCTTGACCAGCGCGTCGGCAGGCGGCGGCACGGCCAGCCCCACTGAAGATCCCGCACCGCCCGCGCCCAAGGTGCAGACGAAATCTCAGCCATTGCCCGTGCTAGAGCCGGAAAGCGAGTTCGCGCCGCCCGCGCCGCTGCCTTCGGCCGGTCTGCCGCCGGCGCCGCCCGCTCCGTCGAAGCCGCGGCATTCCGGAAATGGCTCGCAGCCGAAGCCCGAGACGCCGTCCGCCGGTTTGCCGAGCTGGGAAGATACCCTTGAAAAGGTTGAGAAAAAGGTGAACGATTCGCTCAAGGCCGTGACGCCGACCGCAGCCCAGACGCCGGGCTCTCCGCCGCTGCCGATTCCGGGGGCGCCCATTCCGCCACCGGTCATCACCGATGTGCCGCCGGCCGGCATTGCGCCGCCGACCGACAATGTGCCGCCTCCCGCGCCCAAGGACGTGCCGCCCTCGCCATTTAATGTGCCGGGGAACGGACCTGTGCCGCCGATCCCGGCCCCCGCTACTGGTTTGCCCGCGCCCGTACCGGCTCCCAAGACTGCCGAAAAGCCATTCTATCCCGACCCGACCGTCGGCGCCGGCATCGGAGCCGCCGCGGGCGGTAGCACAGGCGCGGCGATCGGCCATGTGGAAGACAAGGGTGAAGCAGCTCCGCACAAGACGCCGAAGGTGACCGTCAGCGGGCACCCATCGGCCCAACCCTCGGGCAAGCCGATCACTTCGCCCTGGACGTTCCATCTCGAAATCATCGATGGCAAAAACGTGATCACCGCCAAGGTCGGCAAAACAGTGCAGTTCAAAGTCAACTGCGACAAGGTTGACATTCAGTCGCCCTTCGGCACCATTCAGGCTCAAGGCAACGTCAAGGTATCATCCCTCGGCCTGGAGGTCATGGGCGAAAAGATGACCATTCAGCTTCAGGAAGATTCGATGGTCCTGGAAGGCAAGGCCCAGATGAAGTGCCAGCGCGACGGCCAGGAAATCGACCTGCGTTCCGACCGCTTCAGCCTGCGTTTGAGCGAAATCCAGGGCCAGACGACCTCGTCCACGTCGCAGTCGCCGCAAGTGCTTCAGGCGACGCAGGTGCTGCCTCTGGCTCCGCAAGCGTCGCCAGTGCCTCTGCCAATTCAGGTGCCCGCGGCCCCGCCGGCGTCGCGGCCGCCGATAGTCGATGTTTCGCGCGATTTCCCGTAACATGACGTGGACCTGCGCCGCTTCCAGGATCTGGATCCACGGCAGATCCCGATCGCGGCGTTTGAGAAGAAGGACTAGCCACGCCGCACGGGTGAGGTACTCCGAACCCCGCGGGTCAACCGTGCAGGATCATGATCCCGTCTCGCTGACCCGCGGGGTTCGGAGTACCTCACCCGCGCGGCGTGAAATCATGGCGCCGGCATGTGCAAGTTCACCTCCGGATGCACCGTGTACAGCCGATACCCCTTGCCATCGTGCACCACAATCCCGCTCGACTTGTTCTCCTTCGTCGGCTGCAACGGATTGCCCGCATACTTCTCCCAGTGCAGCAAATCCGTGGACGTGGCCACCGCCGTGCTCCACAGCCGCGGCCCGCTTTCCGTCTTCGCCGCTCCGTGATAGTAGGCGTAGTAACGGCCCTTGTGCTTGATGATCTGGTTGAGGGCGATAAAATCCCGATCGTACGCCGCGGGGCCGGGCTTCATGACCGGTTCGTCCTGCACGTGCCGCCAGACTTTCATGTCCTTCGACGTGGCCAGCCAGATGCCGGCGTCATGGCGTTCATAGAAGAGATGCCAGACGCCGTTTTCGAGCCAGGCGGTCGGCGTGCCGTAGGGCCCGTCGGAGATCGGCTCGCCGTTCTTCTTGCGAATGTCGAGCTGGCCGAGGCGGGTCCAGGCCAGGCCGTCGTCGGACACTAATAGCTGGGCGAGATCATCCTTGCCCTCGGCGAACATCCAGTATTTGCCGTCGTGCTTGACGATCATCATGTCCTCGACCCAGTGCTTGGTGTAGAGCGGATTCTTGGGATGCCGGGTCCAGGCAATGCCGTCGCCCGAGGTGGCATAGCCGAGCAGCCGGGTGCCGCCGTCTTCGCCGAGGCCGGTGTAGCCCGTGTACCACATCTTCCAGACGTCGCCCTCCTTGATGATCCAGCCGCGTTCACGGATCTTCGCGTCCCACTGGCCCTTGCCGCCGGCCGAGAAGACGGGGTTGGCACGATAGGGAACGAACTTGACCAGCTCCGGCGGAAACTTGTCGCCGGGTTCCTGAGATACGTGGGTGGCACGCTCTGAGGTACTCCGAAGGGCGTGGCAGCGTCTCGCGGGTGCACCACACCCTTCGGAGTACCTCAGAGCGTGCCACCCCGTTGTTTCTTGGCCGCAAAACGCAAGCAAGCAAAGCGTCCAGGAAAAGCGCGTGTGATTCATGGCTATTTACCCTCACTCGGCAGAGCCCAGCGTTCGAACGTGATCCAGATGACGCGCGAATAGCGAAAAATCATCGGCACCAGCGGCAGACTGACCACAATGGCCAGGACGATCATCCAGCCAAGATCGAGGTTGGGCCAGATCAGCGTGCCGATGAACATGAGTCCCATGAGAAGGATGGACATCATGCCGTAGCTGACATACATCGCTCCCAGGAAATACCCGGCCTCGCGTTCGAAGTGAAGCTGGCAAACCGGGCAATCCGGATTCATGCGCGTGCCGGCGGCGAACACCTTGCCCTCCTTGCAGCGCGGGCAGCGCTGGCGGAGAACGGCCCAGAGGGTATGACGAAAGGCCATGAGATTCCCGTTTAGCCGCTCGCCTCCGGCGAGCGCGGCTGCGCGTCCGCCAACGTTGACGCTGCAATTATACGGATTGTGATAATGCGCTTGGTTCGCGATGCCCTCTTGTCAACCACAGCAGCGCCGCCAAGTCGTAAACCCCGTGCGCAATGATGGGCCCCAGCAGCCCATCCGTCGCCAGCATCAGTCCGCCAAGATAGAAACCGAATCCCGCCGCCAGGATAATGTAAAACACCGACATGGGGTGAAGCAAACCAAAAAGAACGCTGGCGATTGCCAGCGCCCACCATGTTCCCACGAAAGGCGCCAAGCCACCCTGGATCAATCCGCGAAAGAGCCATTCTTCGCCGACGCCGGCCAAGGTGCAAATCAATACAAGATCGCCCATCGTCGCCTGACGGAAAACGGGCCGGATGACGTCATCGACCAGGCCGCGCATGTGCCGCCAGGGCCCGACCGGCCATTTCAGAAAGACGAAGAAAAGCAGCAGCATCGGCACACTGGCGGCCAAGCCCAGCCCGGCATCTGTTAATGTCAGATGTGTTTGCTGCCAGGGCGGCTTTGTCAGCCACCAGCCGAGCAGTCCGGCGATGACCGCGAGGCCCCCTTCGGCCAGGACGGCGAGCCAGAGCAGTTCTCGACGGCTGATATCCACGTCGAGTATCCTAGTGCGGCGTCCAGCGTGAGACGAGGCTCTCGCAGCCGCAATCGCAAGAATGCGGATGAGGCGCCTACCGAATCGCGCATACCGTGGAACAACAGAGCCGTAGCCGCGTTCGTGAGAACGCGGGTTGAAGCTTCAGTCGCTGCTTGCTCCACCCGCGTTCTCACAAACGCGGCTACGGGGCGGAGTATTCCCTATTTTGCGGGGCAATGTACTTAGTACCTCAATTCAGAAAAGGGGGTCTCAATTCGTGGGGCAGGTTGCCAACCTGCCGTTCGCCGGGCAGGTTGGCAACCTGCCCCACGAATTCGGCCCCCCAATTTTGAAGTGCTGTACTTAGCAACTTGGGCCGGCAGCGCCCTTCATGCCGATTGATCCCATCCCGTGCACCGCACGAGTTATCGCAGTCCTGCCGGCGTTTCGGGCTGTTCCGCGCCCAATCCGGGCGCCGTGCACAATTGGCGAAGTTAGGCAACAATCGCCCGCAAGCCAAGCCGATGAATCCCCCGTGGATGCCCCATTTTCCAAGGAAGGAAATCAGCCCATGACCACGCGACTGCGCCGCGCTTTCCTGGCCGTCCTCGCCGGGTTCGGATTGGCCGGTTATGACGAATCGTCCTTGTTTGCCCAGGAAAAACTCCCTCATCCTCCCCAGGAAAAGTTGACGCCGACCGTCCTGAATCTTTCCATGGCGGAGGCTAAACAACGCGTGCTGAGCAACAGCAAGGCGATGCAACTGGTCAATCTCCAGGTGCAGCAAAAGCTCTATGCCAAGAGGGCGATGCAGACGTACTATCTGCCCAAGGCCATTGGCAGCTTCACGTATCTGCACTTCGACAACCCCCTGGGAAGCGTGGTGACGCTGGCAGGGCCGCGCGGCATCCTCGGGCCGAAGGATATTCCCGTCAACCTGGTCAACCAGGACCTCAATACGTCCATGGTGCTGGCCGCCCAGCCGCTCACCGGGTTGCTGAAGGTTCGTCAGGGCGTGAAAGCGGCCCAGGCGGATGAGCAAATCGCCTTCGCCCAGCTCGAAAAGACCAAGCGTCTCTTGACCCATGGGACGGAGCAGCTTTACCTGGGCCTGTACGCGGCCCAGCGCATTCAGGCGGGCACGAACGTCGCCGTCCAGGCATCCGAGCAAATGCTCAAGACGCAGACGCTGGAGGCCCGGGCCAATTATCTCGAAGCGATGCAGGCCAAGCAAGCCGTGGACAATCAGGTGGCCGACCTCCGCGAACAGCTGCTCGCCTTGCTCGATCTGCCCCAGGATACGCCGCTGGACCTGGAAGAAACGCCGTTGCCGCTGATGGACTTTTTGAATGCCGAGCAAGCGGGGCAACAGGCCGTGGCCAACAGTCCCGAGGTGCAGGAGGCGTCCCACACCATCGCCAAGGCCCGTGCTGGGTTGGCTGCCAAGAAGCTCGATTATTTGCCGGACGTCAATCTGGTAGGCGGCTACGTCAACCTGAACGGCGTGCCCACGATCCAGAACAATTTCAGCTTCGCCGGGGTGATGGGCTCCGTCACGCTGTTCGAGTGGGGCAAACGCCGTTTCGCCACGCGCGAGATGCTCACGACCGTGGCCATGGCCGAGGCCAAGCTGCACATGACCGAAGATGAAGTCCGTCAAAAAGCGGTCAAGGCGTACCGTGAGATCGAGCAGAAGCGTGCTGCGCTCAAGATTGCCGCGGACATGGCCCAGGTTCGCCGCGAAATGATGGCCGTGGCCAAAGCGCCGGCCGTCCAGCTCGAGGCCGCCAAGGAACGCATAAAAGCGGAGGTCGCTCTGGTCCAGGCCGATCTTTCCTATCGCATGGCGATCGCCGAGCTGACCAGCCTTACCTGCAACGAGTGAACCGCTGGCGCGTCGCGGCTAGAGCATTTCACGTTTGCGTGTTTGTAGCTGAAGTCGCAAGACTTCAGGGGGCGTCGCCAGAACTCTTGCGAGTTCTGCTACGGGTTTGTGAACAAGCAATCGTGAAGTGCACTCAACGGGGATCAGCGCTGGATGTTGGCCAGGTGCTCGAGCGCCAGCGTCAGGGCGTGTGTGCCCTTGCGGCCAAGGCCCTGGGCCTGCACGGCCAGGTAAAGCTGATTGACCAATGCCAGTCCCGGCATGACCAGGCCCATGCGCTTCGATTCGTCCAGGGCGATGCCCATGTCCTTGATGAAGTGTTCGACGAAGAACCCGGGTTCGAAATTGCGATCGATGATGCGTGGCCCGAGGTTGTTGAGCGACCAGCTCGCCGCCGCCCCGCCGCCGACCGATTGCAGCACCGTCTTGGGATCGAGCCCCGCTTTGTGGGCGTAGAGCAAGGCTTCGCAGACGCCGATCATGTTGCCGGCGATGAGCACCTGATTGACCATCTTGGTATGCTGCCCGGCGCCGGCTCCACCCTGGTGCACGATCGTTTTGCCCATGCATTCGAGCAGCGGCTTGACGGCGTCGATCACATCCGCGTCGCCGCCGACCATGATGGACAGGGCGGCATTCTTGGCCCCGACATCGCCGCCGGAGACGGGCGCATCGACGCTGTGCACGCCTTTCGCCTTGGCCGCGTCGTAGATTTCCTTCGCCAGGGTCGGATCGCTCGTCGTCATGTCAACGAGGACGGTGCCCAGTTTGGCGCCGGCCAGGGCCCCTTGGGGACCGAGATACACCTCGCGCACATCCTTCGGAAAGCCGACGATGCCGAAGATCACGTGGGATCGCTCGGCGACGTGCTGCGGCGTGTCGGCCCATTCCGCGCCGGCGTCGAGCAACGGCTTGGCCTTGTCCTTGCTGCGATTGAAGACCGTCGCCTTGCAGCCCTTGGTCATCAGGTGCTGGCACATCCAGCGTCCCATCACGCCGGTGCCGATCCAGCCGATCTTCGTTGTACCGGGGTCCAGTTTGGTGATCGTCATGATGCTCTCGTTGGGGGGATGAACATTTATTGTTTAGCCGCTCGCCTCTGGCGAGCGCGGGGCCCGCGCTCGCCAGAGGCGAGCGGCTAAACGGGATTGAGCCAATTTTACTGAGAAAACTGCGGGTTGGCGAACAACCGGCTCCTACGCGAGGCAGAGCCTCGCAGGCAGTGCGTTCCCAGGCAGAGCCTGGGAACGAGAGAGTGTTATTTGACCGTCGTCAATTTGTCCTCGGGGAACGTCGTTACCACGAGCCCCTTGAAGTGCAATTCCTGAGGCACACTGTTCGAATGCAGCTGCAAGGCGATGGGGCCTTCGCCGACCAGCTCCGGCTGCGGGTCGCGCCAGTCGAGGACCTGCTTGCCGTTGACGGCCAGGCGAATGCGATTACCCTGGGCGAGAATCTCCATGTCGTTCCAGTCGTGCTGTTTGCCTGCCTTTTTGGCCATGGCAATGGCGTCGCCCGGCACACTGAGGCCGTTCCGACGGTAAAGGTCGTAAAGACCCCAACCCGATGGGAACATCACCAGTTGACCCTGATAGGTGAACTCTGCCTTTTCGGCGGCAGCATCCTTGACTTCCTTGGGCACGAACTGCTTGCCCCAAATCGCGATTCCGGAGTGCATTTCCGATTCGACCAGCTTGGCCGAGAACACCAAGCGGAAGTCGCTGAACTTGCGCTTGGTGAACAGATAGGTGCTGATTTTGAGCGGCTTGTCATTGCGGGCGACGATGACGCCGTCCTTGACCGACCACAGGTCCTTGTAACCTTCCCAGCCCTCGAGGTCCTTGCCGTTGAACAGCTCGATCGTCTCCGACTTGCCCTCCTTGGGCGGCACTTCCGGCGCCTTCTTGGCATCTTTCTTCTGGGCGCTCGATTCGCCGGCCAGCATGGCCAGGCTCAGGAACATTGCCGCCGCCACGCCGCCACGCACCACGATACTTCGCATGAATTCCTCCCGGTGAAAAACGAGCCGAGCTGGACAAGCTCGACCAGACCACTTCCTCACGCCCGCTCCGTGGGTAACGCTGATTCCATGGGGTGGTTATACGCAAAACTTGGCCGTTAGTCATATCCGCCGCCGCCGAAGCTGCCGAGCGACTTATGGCTCATGGCCGCCTTGGAGATACTACAATGAACGAATCTGTTTGGTGATGTGGGTCCCTGGTCCTTCTTTCGCGCAGGTTCGTCGCCATGAGCAATGAAGTAAAAACGCCAGCCCCAGACTTGACGCCCCAGGAACGCGACGAGATGTTGCAGCGCATCCTGGACGTCGTCAAACAAGACCAGCGCAAACGCTGGATCGAAGTCACCAGCGCCATCGTGCTTTCGCTGGCGACGATGGCCTCGGCCTGGTGTGCGTATCAATCGACCCTGTGGAGCGGAGTGCAGACGTTCCGCCTGGCCCAGGCCAACAAGGCCGACCGAGATGCCTCGGAGCAGAGGACCGAGGCGCTGCAGTTCAAAGCCGTTGACGCGTACATGATGATCAGCTACATCGAGGCGCGCGGCCGCAAGGACGAACAGCTTGCCGTATTCCTGCTCGAGCGCTTTCGTCCGGTGATGCGCAAGGCCGTGGACGCCTGGCTGCGGACCGATCCGTTTCACGATCCCGCGGCCCCCAAAAATCCCTTCAAAATGGCGGAATACGTGCAAGCTGAGGAAATCGAGGCCAAACGCCTGGATGCGGAGGCCGTGCGATTGATGGCCGCCGCTCAAGAGGCCAACCACACGTCCGACAAGTATGTGCTGCTGACCGTGCTGTTCGGCATGGTGCTGTTTCTCGGCGGCATCAGCGGCACGTTTAATTCTCGCTGGCTGCGCCGGTCGCTCATCATCCTGGCCCTGGTGCTGTTCGCCTCGATCGTGCTGGTTCTGGCACGCATGCCTCTTTGCGTCGATTGATTGGAGGATTGTCTCGCTTGCCAACGCGAGGAAAATCGCGGATAATTGAGTGGATTATGGTGCATGGTGATGGGCAAGCGGTTAGCTAAACCCGAACCAGGAGGGAACAAGTCATGCCGGGCACGACAGAAGTCACTTTCAATCGCGACGAACTCGCGCGCTGGTATGCGAAACGCCACTTTGAAACAGACTCGGGAGTTGTGCAAATACTGTATCTTCCGGCGAATGCGCCGGAGAGGGAGATCCGATTCCTGGAGGTTAACAAGATGATTTCCGAGACGACTCCTCCGGAGCCAATCGATTTTGGCGTGGATATTGGCGGCGCCGACGCACACACGCTCTACGTGCTCGACGTTACCCCTGACCAATGGACGGCGATCAAGGGGGGGGGAATGCCTTTGCCGGTTGGGTGGACCCTCGACGGCAGCCAGGAACTCCGCAGAAGGTAGCTGCCCATGAATGACGCTCAGAGGCTTTGGTGGCGACAGGCACAGTCAGACCACAAGATTTTCGTCCAATTGCGTCGTGCCGGGGCTCACGAGTGCCATTTGTTGCATTATCTGCAGATGGCGACGGAAAAGCTGAGCAAGGCCTATCTCTGGCGCTCGGGACACGCGCCTCCGAAGAGCCACTCTGGATTTGTCCGATTCCTAAAAGCCTTGCTCAGCCGTCGCCCGGCAGAACTGGAGTGGGTCGCAAAAGTGTTCGGGTTTGCACGCGCAGCGGATTTGGACAAATGGATGTCCAGCGTTCAAACGCTCGCGTATTCTCTCCAGAATATCGCACCCGCGGAGGCGCGAAATGGACCGAACCCCGAGTACCCCTGGCCGTACGAAGCCCCAGTTCATTGCCCTGCTGATCACGCATTTGCCTTGTGGACTCAGTTGCATGGCACAGGCCAGGGGCGCAAGATGATGAATTTTATCGGTCACGCCATCGCCCGATTTGATCAATACGCGTAGCCAGCTCACTGTCAATCAAGGAGTTATTCCTCATGGCCAACTACATCGACCCGCATATCCACATGATCTCGCGCGTCACCGACGATTACCATCGCATGGCCCAGTGCGGCTGCGTGGCCGTCAGCGAGCCCGCTTTCTGGGCCGGGTTCGATCGCGGCTCGGCCGAGGGGTTTCGCGATTACTTCCACCACCTCACCGAGGTCGAGCCCAAACGCGCCGCCCTGTTCGGCATCCGCCATTATTCCTGGCTCTGCATCAACGCCAAGGAAGCGGAAAACGTTCAGCTTTCGCGCGAAGTGATCGCGATCATTCCCGAATATCTCAACATGCCGAACGTGCTCGGCATCGGCGAAATCGGCCTTAACAAGAACACCGTCAACGAGGCCACGATCTTTCAGGAACACGTCGATCTGGCGATGAAGACGAACGAGCTGATCCTCATTCACACGCCCCACCTGGAGGACAAGTACAAGGGCACGCGCATGATTGTGGACATGCTGCGCGGCGACAAGCGCGTGCGTCCGGAGCGGGTCTGCATCGATCACGTCGAGGAGCACACCGTTCGCCTGGCCATCGACAACGGCTTCTGGTGCGGCATGACGCTCTACCCCACCACGAAATGCACGCCGCAACGGGCCTGCGATATTCTGGAAATGGTCGGCACCGAGCGGATGATGGCCAACTCCGCCGGCGATTGGGGCAAGTCCGATCCGCTGGCCGTGCCTGAACTCATCCTCGAGATGCGCCGCCGTGGGCATGCGGAGAGCGAGATTCGCAAGGTTGTTTATGACAACCCGTTGACGTTCTTCAAGCAGTGCCAACGCTGGCAGCCCTGGCCCGCGTCGGAAGAGGGGAAGGGCGAGGTTCGTCCGACGCCGGACGGCGTCGAATCCGCGAAAAGCGTCAAGGCGAAAAGACGGACCCCATCATTGCTGGCGCCATGATGCAGTCCGGCGAGCCGCAATGTGGTGCGACGCTCCGCGTCGCAAATTCACGACGCGGAGCGTCGTGCCACAATCAGCCACATCGGATTTAGCGCAAGATCTCCTCAACCACATTGCCGTGCACGTCAGTCAGCCGATGATTCCGCCCCTGGTAGCGGTAGGTCAACCGGCGATGATCGATGCCGAGACAATGCAGCATGGTCGCGTGCAGATCGTGAACGTGGACGGGATCCTCGACGATGTTGTAGGAGAACTCGTCCGTGGCCCCATGTGAAATGCCGGGCTTGATGCCGCCGCCGGCCAGCCAGAAGGTGAAGCAGCGCGGATGATGATCTCGGCCATAGTTGTCGGCCGTGAGCGTGCCCTGGCAATAGACGGTCCGCCCGAATTCGCCGCCCCAGATGACCAGCGTCTCATCGAGCAGACCGCGGGCTTTCAAGTCGCGTAAGAGCGCCGCCGACGGTTGGTCGGTGTCCCGCGCCTGGCCGGTGATTTGCCGCGGCAGATTGGTGTGCTGATCCCAGCCGCGATGGAAGAGCTGCACGAAACGGACGCCTCGTTCCGAAAGACGGCGAGCGAGCAGGCAGTTGTAGGCATAGCTGCCGGGCCGGGTAACTTCGGGGCCGTACATGTCGAGCACATTTCGAGGTTCACGCGAAATGTCGGTCAATTCGGGCACGGCGGTCTGCATGCGATAGGCCAGTTCGTACTGGGCGATGCGCGTGCGCGTCTCGGGATCGCCGGTCTCGTCCAGGCGGATCTGGTTGAGGCGGGCGAGGTCGTCGAGGATACGGCGGCGCGTCGCATCATTGACGCCGTCGGGATTGGACAGGAACAGCACCGGATCGCCGACGGAGCGAAACTTGACGCCTTGATACTGCGAGGGCAGAAAGCCGCTGCCCCAGAGCCGATCGTAGAGCGGCTGGTCGGCGGGGTTGCCGGTCCCCTGCGAAATGAGCACGACGAAGGCCGGCAGATCACGATTCTCGCTACCCAAACCGTAAGCGAGCCAGGACCCCATGCTCGGCCGGCCCGCGAGTTGGGCGCCGCTCTGGAAGAAGGTGATCGCGGGATCGTGGTTGATCGCCTCGGTGTGCATCGACTTGATGAAGCACAACTCGTCCGCCACTCGTCCCAGGTGCGGCATCAATTCGCTGATCCACGCCCCGCTTTGGCCATGCCGGGCGAAACGATACTTCGACGGGGCGATGGGGAAGCGATCCTGCGTCGCCGTCATGCCGGTGAGCCGTTGGCCGCGGCGGACCGAATCGGGCAGATCGACGCCGCGCAGATCGCGCAAGCCGGGCTTGTAATCGAACAGATCCAGCTGCGACGGGGCACCCGATTGGAAGAGATAGATGACGCGCTTGGCGCGGGCGGCGAAGTGCGGCAAGCCGGGCACTCCGCCGAGGTTTTCTTGGGCGCCGGCGTGGTCTTCGTTCCAGAGACATGCGAGGGCAGCGGCGCCGAGGCCGACGCCGGTTCGGCCGAGGAAATGGCGGCGAGTGTAGTCCTCACGCTCCGCGTGAGGATAGGGCGCAGCCCTTGCTAGCCTGTATCCTGTGGGACGGTCGATCGTGTTTCCCATGCCAAGAACTCCTGCGAAAAGCAGAGATGAATGTCTATTGCACTCCGGTTGCAGTCATGCTGGGGTGAAGGATCATGGTTATTGAGGGCTGCGCCCTTTCATCACGCGGAGCGTGATGACTACACTCACCTTGCAGCCATTCGTTCCGTTCCTATCCTTTTAGATTATGGCCTGCGAACTTCGCGACCATCGTATAGCCGCGACGCGCTAGCGGAGCGCGGAGCCGCTCAGCGCTCCGCTAGCGCGTCGCGGCTAAACGATGGACCTATATCACTTTGCAAGGGCTCAAACCATGCCGTTTCCCACCTTCGATCGCAGCCAGCTTCATCTGAGGCCCTTGGCCCAGCGCTACAACGATCTGGACATATCCGCCGTGCTGTCGCTCGATGCCGCGCTGCCGGAGTTTTCGCACGCCGCCATCCCTATTCTCGGCGAACGGCTGAACGCTGCCAAGAGGAAAGGCGCCGCCCGTATCTTGCTCATGGGGGCCCACGTGATCCGGGCCGGCGTCTCGCGTTATCTCATCGATTTGATGGAACGCGGGCTGATCACGCATTTGGCCATGAACGGTGCCGGTCCGATCCACGACTGGGAGCTCGCCCTGATCGGCGCCACCACGGAAAGCGTGGCCCATTACATCCAGACCGGCGAATTTGGTCTGTGGCAAGAAACCGGCCTGATGAACAACGCCATCGTCGAAGGCGCTCGTGCCGGCCTGGGGATGGGTGAAGCGCTCGGACAGGCGATCCTGCACGGTCACTTTCCGAACAAGGACATCAGCCTGCTGGCCGCGGCCGTGCGCCTGGGGGTGCCGGTCACCGTCCACGTCGGCATCGGCTACGACATTATCCACGAGCATCCCAATTGCGACGGCGCCGCCCTGGGGCAGACCAGCTATCGGGACTTCCTCGTTTTCACCCAGAGCGTCACCGGCCTCGAAGACGGCGTGCTCCTCAACTTCGGTTCGAGCGTCATGGGGCCTGAGGTGTATTTGAAGGCGCTGTCGATGGCCCGCAACGTCGCCCATCAGCAAAGGAAGGTGATTCGCCAATTCACCACGGCCGTGTTCGACCTGATGCCGCTCGAAGGCGACTTTCGCCAGCAGGCCTCGAAGACCGATCCGCGCTACTACTATCGGCCGTGGAAGACGATCCTGGTGCGCACGGTGGCCGACGGCGGCGAGAGTTTTTATGTGCAGGGCGATCATCGGCTCACGGTGCCGCATGTGCATCGGGCGGCGGTTTTTCATGGGGTGTAAAAAATCTTTCGCAAAGGCGCAAAGGCGCAAAGAAGGAATGGAAAGGAAGCAGCCTGTCTGCACCACTGCTTCGATTGCTTTTTCTTCTTGGCGTCTTTGCGCCTTTGCGTGAGGCTTTTTTGTGCAGTGAGAACCACCCGAACGTCGTGTTTTTTTCAGAATCGTCCTTCCTTTTTCCTTTTTCCATGGTACTCTAAAAGCTCGATGGAATCGGTCAACATCAGGAGAATTTGGTATGGCGGCAGAAATCAGCGGCGATCAGTCTTTCGGCATCGAGCGGCACGGCGAGATTGCCGTCGTCATTCCCACGCCCAAGGTCGAGGAAATGCACGAGGCCCTGATCGACGAGGCCGCCCGCATGGTGGTGGCGAAGCTGCGCGAAGATCCGCCGGAAGGCATCGTCATCGACTTGAGCCAGGTCAACTATTTCGGCTCGGTGTTCGTCTCCTTTCTGCTCCGCTGCCATCGCGAAGCCAAGAAACTCGGCAGCGAAATCGTCCTGGCCGGCGCTTCGGAGCCGGCGCGGGAACTTCTGCACCTGCTCGACCTGGAAACGCTCTGGGCCCTCTACGATGACCGCAAAGAGGCCATCGAGGCGCTCAGCGGCTCGGATTGATCAGCATGCCGATTTATCGTTTCGCGTTCGCCGCATCCTGCGAGAGCGAAACGATAAATCAAGCGACCTCACTTCCGCAACACCGCCCTTACCGGGCTGGCATCGAAATCCACCAGCAGCAGCGGCAGTGCGATCAGCTCGTAAATCCCTTCCGGCACATCCTTCAAAATCAGATTCTCGAGAATGGCCATGTCGTTCTTCAAGAACGCTCGATGGCTGGGCAGGTCCTTGGAGTCGAACAGATCGACGCTGGGCGTGTCGATGCCGATGAGCTTGACACCCTGTTCGTGCAGCCGCTCGACCAGTTCGGGGCTGAGGGCGGCGAAGTCAATGTTGAACTGCTCCGGATCGGGAAAGGTGTCGGTGGCGATGAGCACGCGCTCGGCCTCTATCGGTCGCGGCAGCTTGGCCGGCGTGATGCGTACGCCACGTTCCACCTTGACGCGGACGACCTGGCATGGGCCGAGATAGTAATCGAGCTTCCGCTGGTGGATCGCCGGGGCATCGGCGCCGTAATGACTGGGCGCGTCGGCGTGGGTGCCGACGTGGACCGTGGTTCGCAGGGTGGAAAGGGTGATGTTGTCGCCGCGGCGCATGTCGCAGAGGACTTCGCGCGTCGGCGGCGTATCGCCGGGCCACACTTTGAGGCGATTCGTGATCGGGGCGGTGATGTCGTAGATCATGGTGCTAGTGTAGTCCTCACGCTCCGCGCGCTCCGCGTGAGGAAAGGGCGCAGCCCTCAATAGTCATGGTGTTTCACGGAGGGATTCTTCCATTCGGCGTGCTGAAGGCGCTATTCGTGACAAAATGACGATGATTTACGGGCTGGCCATGCAACTCGAACTTTGCCGAGGCGCACAACAATCTGGGCCTGGTCTTCAAGGAGCAAGCCAAACTCGACGGCGCCTTGGCCAGTCTCCGAGAAGCCCTTCGCATCCGGCCAGACTACCCTGAGGCACATAACAACCTGGGCCTCGTGCTGCAAGAACAAGATAAGTCAGAAGCGGCCATCGCAAACTGGCACGAAGCCTTGCGCCTCAAGCCGGAATATACGGAGGCCCACAACAATCTCGCCAGCACGCTGGTGATACAGGGCAAGCATCAGGAAGCACGCACTCATTACGATGAGGCATTGCGAATCGATCCGGGTTATGCCAACGCCCATGCGAATCGTGCCTTGCTGGCGCTTCTTCAAGGAGACCTGGCCCAAGGTTGGGAGGAGTATGAGTGGCGCTGGCGGCGACCGAAGCAGCCGCCTTGTCTGATTGAGCAACCGATGTGGCAAGGCGAGAGTCTTTTCGGGCGGACCATCTTACTGCACGCCGAACAGGGTTTGGGAGACACCCTGCAATTCGTGCGCTACGCCCCGCTCGTCAAGGCCCGAACCGACGGACGGGTCCTGCTCGAATGCCCGCTGTCGCTGGGGCGCTTGTTGAATTCTTGTCCGGGAATCGATCAGCTGCTCATCCAGGGAAAACCGCGCCCGCCGTTTGACGTGCACGCGCCCTTGCTAAGCTTTGCCCCGGATTGGCGTTGGCTGCTCGACCGGAGCGATAGTCCCTGGTATCCATCCCTGCGTCTCTTTCGCCAGCCCCAGCCCGGGAAGTGGGACGATGTGTTCGACCAAATTGGGCGGGCCCTTTGCGAACATCGACACGGCTACCCGTGACCAAGAGCGCACTGCAATTTCAGCAATATCCGGCTGCAAATGAATGTTCTCGGCCACCAAATTCCCTAAAACATCGGCGCATCTTGGGTTGGATTCTCATTCCCAGCAGCTGAACTCCGCGACCTCGTCCTGAAAATGGCCCGCGAGAACAGCTGGGGCTACTCACGCATTCATGGCGAACTGAAAAAGCTCGGCCTGGACAAGATCTCGCGCACTACCGTTGCTAACATCCTGCGCGAAGCCGGCATGGATCCGGCGCCCGAACGGAGCAAATCGACCTGGATGGAATTCGTCAAGCGCCATGCCGACACCCTGTTCGCCTGCGACTTCTTCACCAAGAGGGTCTGGACACTGACCGGATTGAGGACTTATTACATCCTGTTCTTCATCCACATCGCGACCCGCCGCGTCCACTTCGGCGGCTTCACCACCAATCCCGACCGAGCCTGGATGACGCAGCAAGCCCCAGGAGACCGCCGAGTATTTCGAAACGCTGCCGCTGAAGCCGACCCATTTCATCCGCGACTGCGACGGCAAATTCGTGCCGGAGTTCGACTCCGTCTTGCAGACCCACGGTGTTGACGTCACGCGCACCGCGCCGCAACAGCCCAACCAGAATGCTTTCGCTGAACGATTTGTCCTCAGCGCGAAAACGGAGTGTTTGGATCATTTCGTCGTGTTCGGCGAGGCGCACTTACGGCACCTTATCGCGGAATACGAAGACTATTACAATCACCAACGGCCTCACCAGTCCCTTGACAATCGCCCGCTGTCGGGCGAACCGCCGCCAACATCCGAAACGATATCCGCAAGCAAGGTGCAGTCAACTGAACGGCTTGGCGGCTTGATCAAGCACTACTACCACCGAGCCGCGTAGCTCATTTCGCGCCATGGTCGCGAATCCGCTACCGTTCGTGGTGCGCGCCAGTCGAGCTTTTCACCATCGATCTAAGTATTTTCACCTTTCATCGGACCGTCACTTCGGACATTTCCCAATGGCCAAAACCCATCGCAAACCCAGTCGCCACGGGCCTGCGGCCCGCGGCAGAATATTTGCATAGCGCGGAGAATCCAATCTGGGGCCACGGACTGCATCGCGGATGCGCTTCCATCGTGGGACGCAAGGTTTCCCGCGCGGTGTCACCTCTGCGGAAACATGTCCTTCAGGTTCACCTTGAAGCGTTTTCCCGGCCTGGACGCCTTGCCGGTCGCGTCCCTGGCGATGACGAATAGGTAAAGGTCGATATTTGGGCTCAGTCCCATGAGCAGCTGCCCCGGGGCCGTCCACTCCTTGCCCAGAAGGATGGCGCCGCGGCCGTCCGCGTATGTGGACACCCACACGTCATAGGACTTCGCTGCCGCCACGGGCGCGAAGTGAACGTGGCAGCGGCGGCCATCGTATTCGCGCTCCGGCGGGTTGATCTTCGTCACCTCGGGACCATCCGTCATGCCGGCTTCGGTCAACTTGCGGATCGGGTTCGACAGGTCGGGCGCGGCGGTCGAGAGCGGCATACGCAGCCGCGACAGCCGTACCGTCTCGTCGGTCTGGTCGGCGGGCCTTTCGTATTCGGCGTGCAGCGTTCCCAGCAGCACATCATCCGCCGCCGCCGGCAATTGCTCCGTGGCGTGAATGACGTGGGTCCGCCGTTCGACAATGATTTTTTCCAGCGTCAGCGGCAGATCGACCACCATGTCGCCCGGGTCGCCCTTGCCTTTCCCCCCGGCCGATGGGGGATAATTGCCCCAGAAACTCGTGCCGGCCTCGCGGTAGAGATCATAAGGGGCATTCGCGGGCAACTCAAACGTCAGATAACGCCAGCCGTCGTAGTTGAAGGCGCTCCAGTTATGGGTATCATCGACGTTCCATTCATTCTTCTTGCCCACCGACAGCCAGCGCTCGCCCTTGGCGTCCTTGAGGCAGTAGACGACACGGCCCCAATCGCTGGCGGCCTTCACCCACAGGCCGAGGTGACTTGCCTTGCCGGGAATGACGATCCCCTTGGCGGGAACCAACGTCGTGTAGAACGGCATCGTCCGCCGTTCCTTCGGCTGCTTGTCCAGGCGAACGCCCAGCGCCTTGCTCTTGCCATCCGGCCCGGCGGCGGCGTGCAGCGAGAATTGGCCGGGAAACCTCTTGATGAACTCAAGGTGATTGTCCTCATAATCCGTGTCCCGCTCGGCCGACAGCTTCCAGGAGCCATCGCCGAGGTCGGCCAGGCTCAGATGGTGCGGGCCCGGGGCGGCGTCGCTGTGATCGGGCGTTCCCAGCCTGACCTTGGCGTCGCCGGTCAAGCCGCGGACGTAAACCGGCGAGGTGCCGATCGTGAAAGTGTTCCCTCGGAGCGCGATGCTGTTGTCCATGCTGTCGAATGCGGTGAGGCTTTGTCCCTTGGGCGCCTCGAGCGACACGGGCCGCGTGCCGCGCAGCGTCCACAAAACGTGCAGCAGTTCGCTGGTCTTGTAGTGCTTGAATTGCAGGCAAAAAACCGTGAGGCTGGGCGTCGGCAGAACCTTGACGAAATTCATGCGATTGAGCTGCCGGGTCAGCGTGGCGTACGAGGAGTAGACGGGGCGAGGGCTGAGCAGCGGAATCGGCTCGCACATGCCGCTGCCGTAATGCTGCTCGCCCCAGTAGCCGGCGCAATGCGAGGCGCCAGGCCAGCCCAGAAAACGGGTGGTGTTGTACGACGCCAGGAACAGCACGGCTCGCACCGTATGGTCGGCTTCTTGCTGGGCGGTGACGGCGCCGGGTCGGGCCGGTGATGTGCCCGGGCCCTCAATGGTGATGAGCCTCGGCCAGGGCTTTCCGGTCTTGAGCCATTCCTGCCGCAGCTGCCACATGCCTGACGTGAATGTGACCTGGTGCAGCTGCATCTCCGGCATGCGCTCGAACAGGACCACGTCCAGGGCCGGCCCATCCATGAGCGCGGTCGCCTCCTTGCTCTCCCGCAGGAAGGGTATGGGAAAATTCGGAATGCCCCACGGCATCAGGCATTTGGCATGGGGCCATTCCTTCTTGATGGCCGCCGCCGCGATGAGAAATTGGTCCAGGTGCTTCTTGTAAGCGGCCTTTTCCTCCGCGGTCATCTGGTACGGCGGGTCGCCGTAATATTCCGGCAGACTCATGTACGAAATCGGCCCCAGGAGCGGCTCGGCAAAGAACACCGCCAGTTCCGGCTCGTTGATCTTCGACCGCTTCGAATACGATTGGCTCTTGAGGTACTTGATCAGCGCTTCCTGCATCTCGGCCGGCTTCTTGGGGTCCCACTCTTTTCCACCCAGCGTATCCTTGGTCATGGAAAGCTGGTAGGCGAGGAAAAATGACTTGGCGCCGATCGATTCAAGATACTTCTGGTCCTCCGGCGGCAAATGAGTGAAGGAACCCATCGACGACTCCATGCCGAGCGCTCCGAGAACCCGAAGTCGGTCCACGCCGGCGATGGTCTGATGGCCGCCGTTCCAGTCCCACATGCCGAAGATCGGCCCGTTTCCCTCCGCCCAGTTGCCGCGCTCACGAGTGTCAGGATGCAGGAAGGCGAGGCTCCGCGTCTGCGTCTGCTCCTCGCCGGCCGTGCGGGCTTTCAGCTCGACGGCGTGGTAGCCATGGCGTTTGAGCACGAGCGGCAGCTTGACCGACTGCCCGGCGCCGCCGGCAAGCTGCACCGCCTGGCGCACCACGGTCTTTTCCAGCCCGCCGTGGCTCGTGGTGGCCAGCTCCAGCTCGACCTTCTGCTCGGCGGCCGTCGTGTTCTTGAGTTTGACGGTGTAGCTCGGTTGTGCGGGGGCGGTCCAGATGTGGGCGACCTGATCGGGCTGGAAATCGACCTCGACCGCCGGCCTTTCCAGCGTGATCCCAACCACGTGAACGCCGCTAGGCAGCCCGGCCCCGTGCAGGCTGTAGTAGGTCGGATCGGGAAAGGCGCGATAGATGCGCACTTCCTTGGTCAACTCGAATTCCAGATATGGCAGATCGCTGAAGGCCGCCGGGCCATTCGGCTCCAGCGGAATGGTGACGACGTGAAGGTTGCCTCGGGCGCCGCCGGCAAGCTGCACCGGCAGCCCCTTGTTGTTGCCTTCTTCAGAGAACGCCGCAACCTTGCCGGCGAAATTGACCGGGTGCCCAGCGCTTTCCCGGTAGAATTGTGCCGTGACGATGGGGGTTGTGTCCGCCGTCCCCGTGAACGCTGCGAGCAAGTGCAGCCTGGTGTAACGCCCGTTCGGCACGCGGAATTGGATGCGAGCCGGATCCCGCGCTGTGGCTCCGCGCCAGCGGGCGAGGTCGCCGTAGGCCGGGTCCCAGCTCCCCTCCACCAGCCCGCACGCCAGCCACGACGGCTTCAGTTCGATATGCGTTCGGCCCCGTTCATCCACCTCCGGCAGCACGAAGGGCACGCCGCCGACCGCGACCGGCTTGCCTGGCGACGGCAGCGCGTCGCGCTTGACGGCCTCTCCCTTGAACAACCCCGTGTTGAGATAATGGTCCAACCCCACCACCTCGAAGCGCGGATCGCTTGCCGGCAAAGGACGCAGGGCAACCTCGGCCACCTGTGCACCATTCGACAAATTCACGCGGATGAAGCCGGTGGTGTCGATCTGCGGATGACTTGCTTCACGCAGCAGCCGGCCGTCGAGCCAGACGCGGGCGGAATTTCGTCTCAATTCGTAGCGCAGCGTCATCCAGCACTTGGTCAACGTCGGCTCGGCGGCGTAATCTTGCTCGAGTCGCTGGCGGGTCATCTCGGGCAGGAGAAGGCGATTGACGGGTAGCGTCCGGGCCGTGTAACTGCCCCCCAGCCCCTGTTTCTCACCGGGCAGCGGGGCGAGCGTCCAGGTCACGGATTCCGGCTCCGCGGCTGGGTGCACGTGAAGCTGCAGTCCCAATCCATTCGCTGCGCTTTCGCC